>JYMV01006363.1_pt1 | contig 88515 bp, 83 predicted proteins | sample 338911 | NCBI WGS metagenome assembly JYMV01 (sample SAMN03354496, study PRJNA234377) | hydrothermal vent metagenome | biome: Deep sea; feature: Hydrothermal plumes at the Eastern Lau Spreading Center, Western Pacific Ocean; material: Seawater | place: Tonga | collected 2009 | depth 2000 m m | reverse complement strand
ATCAAGAAGACCATCGAGATCTACGAAGACCTGGAAGCAGAGACAGGCCAGGGCATCGGCTGGCACAAGTGCGGCCAGCTGCGTATTGCCGAAACACCAGACCGTATGGACGAGTACCTGAACTACGCTGCCATTGCAGAAACCCAGGGTGTGCGGGCAGAGATTCTGACACCAGAACAAGCCATTGATCTGTGGCCGTTGATGACCCGAACCGACAAACTGCTGGGTGCGGTCTATAACCCCGATGACGGCCACATCGCACCGGCTGATGTGACCCAGGCCCTGGCCAAGGGAGCCCGGCAACTGGGGGCGAACATCTACCGGGAGACGGACGTGACGGCCATTGAACGGCTGCGCTCAGGCGAGTGGAAGGTCGTCTCAGCGCAGGGGGACATCGTCTGCGAGCACGTGGTGACCGCCACTGGCAATTACGCCCAGCACACCGCACGAATGCTGGGCCTTGAACTGCCCTGCTTTCCCTTACTGCACCAGTACTGGGTTACCCAAACCGTACCCCAGATCCGTGAACGACAAGACCAAGGACTGCCCGAGCTGCCGGTCCTGCGTAATGAAGCGATCAACGGCTATGTGCGGGAAGAACGGGACGGGCTGATGTTTGGCCCTTATGAACAACCCGACCGCCTGGAGCATTTTGCCCGGGACAGTGTGCCCGAGTGGTTCGGCGCAGACCTGCTGCCGGAAGACATGGCTGCGGTTGAAGACAATTGGGCCGCCGCACTCGAGCTGGTGCCGGCGCTTGGAGAAGCCGGTATTCAGTCCAACGTGCGCGGACCGATCTGTGGCACACCGGACAACCTGCCGCTGTGCGGACCCGCCTGGGGCAAACAAAACCTGTGGCTCGCTGAAGGTTTTACGGGCGGCATCCTGATGGGCGGTGGTCTGGGCCATGAACTCGTTAACTGGATCATCGATGGCGAACCCCATGTCGACCTGTCCGAAGTCGATCCGAGACGGTTTGGTGACTACGCCAACAAGGTCTATACCGGGGTCAAGAACAAGGAGGCCTTCGGTCACAATTTCGGCATCCATTACCCGGGCTATGAATGGCCCGCCGCCCGGCCGGCTAAAACCATGCCCTGCTACGATCGGCTGACTGAGGCCGGTGCGGCCTGGGGATCGATCTACGGCTGGGAAGTGCCGTTGTGGTTTGCCCCGGAAGGCGTAGAACCCCGCGATGAATGGAGTTACCGGGTATTCAACTCCATGCCGCACGTGGGCGCCGAATGCCGTGCGGTACGTGAAGCAGTGGGTCTGTTTGAAATGACACCGATGGGCAAGTACGAAGCCAAAGGACCCGGCGTTGAGACCTGGCTCAATCGCATTCTTGCCAATCGCATGCCGCGCAGGATCGGCGGCACAGTACTGGCACACTTTCTCACCTACAAAGGCACGGTCCGCGCAGAATTCACGGTCACCCGACTGGATGATGATTTGTTCTATCTGATTGGTACGCCACGTGGCGAACGCCATGACTTTGATGTACTGGAAAAGTCGCTTCCCGAAGATGGCAGTGTCAACCTGTACAATGTAACGCTTGAACGGGGCGGCTTTACTGTGGTGGGTCCGAACGCCCGAGCACTTTTAGAGAAACTGGTCGATGCGGACCTATCGAATACCGCTTTCCCCTGGATGACCAGCCAGACCGTCACAGCGGGACTCGCTTCAGACGTGCGACTGATGCGGGTCAACTACGAAGGCGAACTGGGATGGGAACTCTATCACCCGATCAACTACAACCTACACCTGTTTGACGAGATCACCAAAGCTGGAAGTGACCTTGGCCTAAAACACTGCGGTTACCGCGCGATAGAGTCTCTGCGACTGGAGAAATCCTACCGCGCCATGTACCGCGACATGGACGTTGAGCACACCGCACTGGAGTCGGGTCTTGATCGCTTCATCAAGTTCGACAAGGATATCTTTGTCGGCAAGGATGCCCTGCTCGATCAGCAGAAACAGGACCTTGGCCAACGCCTGGTGACACTGCAGGTCGAGACGGTAGACGCCGACGCTTACATGAATGAAGCGGTTTACCAGGATGGTCAACTGGTCGGCCGGGTGACTTCAGGCGCGACGTCGCATCACGTGGGCAACTGCCTGTCCATGGCATTCGTTGCCATTGAACACACCCAACCGGGGACAAAGCTGGAAGTCCAGGTACTGGAACGTCGCTGTCCGGCAACAGTGATCACGGACTCGCCCTACGATCCTGACAACCTGCGACCCCGGTCGTAAATCAGGCCAGTCGAGTGACGCTTCAGCCGGAAAAACACACACGAAAGGGCGGACGCTCCGCACGCCGTGCAGCGCGGGTGAACGCACCCATCATTCATCAACCGGCCCTGGTGCCGAACATTCCGGTTTACGAAGTGGTCAACGCCGAGGGCGTTGAACAGATTCATGATCTCGCCATGCGCATTGTGGAAAACATCGGCGTTGATTTTCGCGATGCAGAATCACTGGAGATCTGGAAGAAAACCGATGCTGAGATACAAGGCGAACGGGTTCGGGTCAGCCGCGACACGCTCATGGCACTGGTCGATCAGGCACCGTCGGAGTACGTGCACCACGCACGCAATCCGCAGCGCACGGTGACTGTCGGCGGCCGTTCGATGGTGGTGTCGCCTTCTTATGGCCCCCCTTATATCTATGATCTGGAGGGCAAGCGCCGGCCGGCCACGCTAGAAGACCTGCACAATCTGCAGAAACTCAATCATATGGCCTCCAGTGTCCATATCGCCGGCGGACCGGTCGTCGAGCCGATGGATATCCCCGTGCCACATCGGCACCTGCATATGGCCTACAGCGGGTTCAAGTACTCGGATAAACCGATCGTCGGCAATGTTACTACCCGCGAACGCGCGGAGGATACGATTGATCTGTGCAAAATCGTGTTTGGCGACGACTTTGCCACCAATAACTGCTGCACCACATCGCTGATCAACGCCAATTCGCCGCTGGTGTGGGATGCCACCATGCTCGACGCTCTCAAGGTCTATGCCGCCAACAACCATGCGGTCATGTGTTCACCGTTTTCCATGGCTGCAGCGTCAACACCCGCCAGCAATGTCGGAACGATGGCAGTGGTTACGGCCGAAGCCCTGATGGCGATCGCTTTTGCTCAGTTGGTGCGACCCGGCTCACCCATGCTCTTTGGTGTACCGGCAATGACCGTCGCGCTGAACACCGGTGCGCCGGTACACGGTAGCCCGGATTCGGCCATCGTCCAGTTCCTCGCCGGTCAGATGGCGCGGCGTTACGGCATACCCCACCGGGCGATCGCCAATTGTGCAACCTCCAAGTCGGCTGACATGCAGGCCGCTTACGACTCGATGTGGGGTCTATTTCCTTCTTTTCTAGCCGGCGCACAGTGGATCACCATGGCCGGCGGCATGATGGAAGGGACACTCGGGGTGGGCTATGCAAAAACAGTTATTGATTTTGAACAGCTCGATGCGTTCTACCATTTCTGCCAGGGCTGTCGATTTGATGACCTGGACGAGATTTTCGAAACCGTGAAGGACGTCGGACCCGGCGGTCATTTTCTGGGTGCGGCACACACCCGCAAGGCCAATCTATTTATTTTTCCCTCCCAGAACAACGTCACCTACGAGCAGTGGGATGATGAAGGCCGGAAAGACAGTGAACAGGTCGGGCTGGACAAGGCAAAGCAGTGGTTGGCTCGGTACGAAGAGCCAGAGTTCGATCCGACAATTGATGAAGCGCTCTCCACTTTTATCACCGAAAAAGAAGCCACTATCCCATCGGAGTTGCGCTGACAGATCCAGGCTTATTGAAGCTGAACCGAATTACTGACTGGTGCTTTACGAATCTAGCATTCAGAATGCCTGTGAATGAATGTCCCGGATACCCTTTTTTAGATTTTAATCAGAAGATAACCTGTGGATTCCAGCCTGAAAGATGATGCCAAGGATCTTCTGATCCGATATGGCGGTGATGCTTTTCCGAACCTCTTCCGGTCAGCAAAAGGGAGTATTGTCACTGACACTGATGGTCGTGAGATCCTGGATTTCACATCGGGGCAGATGTGCGCAACACTGGGCCACAACCATCCGGCGATCACTAAAGCTATTAAGGAGAGCTGTGACACTGCACTTCACATGTTCTCGGGGATGATTCCGGAGCCGGTCGTGAAACTCGCTAAAGCGCTTGCAGACTGGCTGCCATCACCACTGCGAAAATCCCTATTACTGAGTACGGGCAGCGAATCCAACGAAGCCGCTCTGCGTCTCGCAAAACTAGCCACCGGCGGATACGAGGTCATTGCTCTGGGCGGTTCCTGGCATGGGACGACCGGAGGTTCGGCTGCAGCGACGTTTGCAAGCGACCGACGGGGTTACGGTCCCAAAGTTCCTGGCAATCATGTAATTCCAGAGCCGAACGCTTACCGCTGTCCCATTGAACACTGTCGTGATACCTGCGACATGTCGTGCCTGAGAGTTGGCCTGAAGATGTTCGACATGGCAAGTGACGGCGCGCCGGCAGCGATAATCGCTGAACCCATTATTTCAGCGGGTGGTGTTATCGTGCCACCTGCTGGGTATTTTGACTGCTTGCGTGACGCCGCCCAACAACGCGGTATGCTGCTAATTTTTGACGAAGCGCAGACGGCGTTCGGTCGGGTAGGTGCGAATTGTTCGGCTACCAAGCTCGAAGTTACTCCCGACATCATGACACTATCCAAGACCCTCGGTGGCGGACTGCCTCTAGCCGCGACGGTCACCAGCCCTGAAATCGAAGACCGAGCGTATACTGCGGGATTCACCTTCTATACCAGCCACGTCTCTGACCCATTACCCGCATCGGTTGGCCTCGCTGTTCTTCAGACAATTCAACAAGAAGCCCTCGTCGCAAGAGCGATAAAAATGGGCAACTATCTGACAGAAAGACTGCGGGACCTTCAGCAGCGCCATGAATCTATCGGAGACATTCGAGGTGAAGGGCTACTGTTAGGCGTTGAACTGGTTACGGACCGGGAAACCCGACAACCGTTTCATCAGCTCGGCTCGGTAACTACGGAACGCTGCTTCGAACTTGGCCTGTCGATGAACATCCGACGCCGACCGGAACGCGGTGCCGTCTGGCGGATTGCACCACCTCTGACGGTAACGACCGATGAAATCGACCTTGCAATCACAATCCTAGACCAGGCACTTGTCGAGGGCTTAGAAACTCTTACCAGTAAGTGCATTAACCTTCAAAACCAGGACCCCAATGCAGAGTGAGAGGCCAGCAAGAGATAACCCAACACAATCTGTCTGACAGAACAATCTGGATATCAGGCCTGGCGAACACTGGAGCCCAAACTGATGAGTGTGCTATGGAAACAAAGTGCGGTCGATGTCGTCGGCCTGCTCCGATCCGGAGAGATATCCCCTGTTGAAGCCGTACAGGCAGCCATTGCGCGCATCGAAGCGGTTGACGGCAAGACCAACGCACTGCCCATCCATTGTTTCGACCGTGCAATTGAACGTGCTGAAACACTGGACCTAGCCAGTCACCGGCAAAACCCGAAAAGCCTGTGTGGTCTACCAATCGCTGTCAAGGACTACAACGATGTGGCGGGTGTACGTACGACCTACGGTTCGCCAATATTTAAGGACTATATTCCTGAACGCTCAGATGTCACCGTCGCCGTGCTGGAAAAGAATGGCGCCAACCCGGTTGCCAAGTCCAATGTGCCGGAATGGGCGGGTGGTCACACCTTTAATCCGGTAAACGGTCTAACGCGCAATCCTTGGAACCTTAGTCGAAGCGCCGGTGGCTCATCGGGAGGCTCCGCCGCGGCATTGGCGAGCGGCCAGGTCTGGCTGGCTACCGGTAACGACCTGGGCGGCAGCCTGCGCACCCCGGCAGCATTCAATGCGGTGGTTGGACTTCGTCCCAGTCCAGGCGTAGTACCTCGGGGTCACGGTAACCTGACGTTTGACACACTGTGGGTTGAAGGACCCATGGGAAGATCAGTGGGTGATGTCGCGCTGATGCTCGATGCTGGATGTGGTCTGCGCACTGAAGATCCTCTGTCTTTTAATCATCACTGCGATTCTTTTACCCAGGCAATCAAACAGCATCAGTTGCCAGAACGGGTGGCCTTCAGTACCGATCTTGGAATCGTGCCGGTTGCCCAGGATATCAGGGCCCTCACCGAAAACGCGGCTGCCAGTATTTCTCGACTGGGCGTCGATGTCTCTGATGACATCCCAGACTTTACCGGCGTGCTGGATGCATTCCATACCTTAAGAGGTGTTCTTCTAGCCACCCTGAAAGGCGAACTGGTTCAGCAGCATCGAGACGAGATTCTCAGCGATATCGTGAAGAACGTTGATGTGGGTTTTAACATGACCCCTAAGCGCCTGTTAGAGGCTGAGCGGGTAAGGTGGACACTGGCCCGGCACATGGCTGAATTTTTTGAAACTCATGAGTTTCTAATCTGTCCGGCCGCATCAATTGCGCCGTTTGAATCAGAAAAGCCCTTTATTACGGAAATCGACGGCACGCCCTGTAAAACTTACATCGATTGGTTTGCAATTACCTTTGCACTGACCATGACCGGTTGCCCTGTGGTCAGCCTGCCTTGCGGCTTTACCGATGAAGGTCTACCCATGGGTCTACAGATCCTGTCAAAACCCAGACGCGAAGATGAACTACTGAGTTTTGCAGCCTTGCTCGAAGAACACTTTACGGTACGCGATCAACTGCCTATTGACCCACGCGAGGCCAGTTGAACGAAAGCTAACAGAGGACTACCGGGGAAGCCGGCGCTGTCTCAACACAATATACAAGCCGCTGGCAATAATCAGTACCGTGCCGAGTAGCGTCCACCAGTCGGGGGCTTCCTCCCACAGCAGATAGCCGAGTCCCAGGGCCCAAACAATGCCGGTGTACTTATACTGAGACAGCAGGCTTGCATCCCCAAATCGCAACCCCTCTGTCATCAGATAGATTCCAAAACTAAACACCATTCCACTGGCTGCCAGCAGTACCAGGGTATGCCAGGATAACGGCACCCAGCCGAACGGTGCTGTCGCCAGCGCGGTCAATGTAACTGCTGCACTGGAATAGAACAGCAGCGACACTGACGTCTCGCGGGCCAGTGCTGTGCGGACAATGAGTTCGCGCACAGCAGACAACAGCGCCACGAGTAAAGGACCCAGCATAATCCAGACAAATGCATCACCGACAGGCTTAACGACCAGCGTCGCACCGGCAAACCCCACCAGCACCGCGCTGATGCGCCGCCAACCCACTGTTTCGTTAAGAAACCAAGGGGCCAGCAGCGTTACAAAAAGCGGATTCGTAAAGAATATGATGGTGGCTATTGAAAGCGGCAGCCTGCTCAGCGAGAAAACAAACAGAAACAACGGGCCCACCAGCAACAGCGCACACCAGAGTTGCATGCCCATGTTGTGGACAGCAAGCGAGCGTAGGCCACCTGCTCTGTAGATCAGAAATGCCATCGGTACCAGCGCAAACAGACCCCGTACGAAGATCGCTTCACCGATAGGATGTTCTTCAACCACCAGCTTCATCATCGCATCATTGAAAGTGATGAAACCGATACCCACTACACTAAGCGCGATGCCTTTAATAGGTCGCCACTCACGGGCATCTACTGTCAAGTCATTGGTGTTTTCTATTTTTCTTCTCTTGTCAGTCGGTACCGATAGGGCAGACAGAACTCACCAGGACTGAGCTGTCACCCACCGCTTCGCTGCATTGCAGTGATTGTTTTTTTCGGCCAGTTGCGCACAATAGCCCCCCGAACTGGACAATCGCACTATACAGGATCACCTGCGCATGTCACTGCCCCTCATTTCGCCTTCCATCCGGGTACGACGGACGCCTTTTACCCGCCGCGTTGAGGAAGCCGGGGTGAAAGCTTATTCCGTGTACAACCGGATGCTGATACCCGGGTATTTCCGTTCCTTGGAAGAAGACTATGCACACCTGAAGCGTGCAGTACAGGTCTGGGATGTATCCTGCGAGCGGCAGGTTGAGATCAAGGGTCCAGATGCACTGGCACTGGCGCAAATGACCACACCGCGCGACCTGTCACGAATGACCGACGATCAGTGTTACTACGTGCCGATGGTCGATGATGCAGGTCAGATGCTGAACGACCCCATCGCCATTCGGCTCGCTGAAGAGCGCTACTGGTTATCGCTTGCCGACAGCGACATGCTGTATTACTGCAAGGGCCTCGCCATGGGCCGTGACTTGAACGTCGAGATTTTCGAACCTGACGTATCACCTCTTGCGGTTCAGGGTCCCAAATCGGACGAACTCATTGAACGGGTATTCGGCACAGACATCGTTGAGACCCGGTTCTTCCGACACAAAACGGTCAATTTCCAGGGCCAGGATATGATCATTGCCCGATCGGGTTGGTCTCACCAGGGGGGTTTTGAAATCTACCTGGACGGCAGTCAATATGGCGAAGACCTGTGGGACACGCTGTTTGAGGCCGGGAAAGATCTGGATGTTCGAGCCGGCTGTCCTAACCTGATCGAACGCATCGAAGCGGGTCTGCTGTCCTACGGTAACGATATGTCCATCGACGATACGCCGTTCGAATCAGGACTTGCTAAGTACTGCAATCTGGACACTGCCACCGGGTGCCTGGGACACCCCGCATTAGTTGAAAAAAAGCACCCGGATCGGCAGATCCGGCCACTGGCGGTAGCAGCCCCAGCAGTACCACCAATCAGTTGGTCCTGGCCGCTCACAGATACAGCCGGGAATGCCGCGGGTCACGTCTCCTCGATCACGTGGTCACCGGACTTTGAAATCAATGTCGCGATCGGTATGGTCCACAAGGACCACTGGACCGCGGGCACCACCCTGCACGTTCAAACCCCTGACGGACCACGCGACGCCGAAGTGCGTGACTCATTCTGGATTTGAATCGCCGATGACAGCGGGTAATTCTTCGCAGACACTACAATCTCTTCGCCAGACCGGGACAACACCATGACAGCCAGTGAGCGTGCTATCCGACCACGACGCACCTTTATCTTTGCACCGGGCCTTAAGCCGAAAATGTTCCCCAAGGCTCTTGCCTCCGGTACCGACATCGTCTGTGTCGAACTCGAAGATGGCATCGCACCCAAAGACAAAGACGAAGCCCGAGAAAAAGGCCTGGCCTTGTTTGCATCACCCCAGGCTGACGATGGTGTCGAGCGAATCGTGCGTATTAACTGCCTGCGTACGGCATTCGGTCTCGCCGATGTCAACGCTGTGCTGGCGACGGATACCCCACCACCGGCGCTGATGCTACCCAAAGTGATGACACCGGATGAAATCATCTGGCTGGACGATCTGCTGTCAGAACGCGGTCACGATACCCGACTGCACGTCATCATCGAAACCAATGCCTCACTGGAAGCAGTACACGATATCGCGCGCGCGAGCGCTCGTATTGACGCACTGTTTTTTGGTGGGGTCGACATGGCAGCCGAGCTTCGCTGTTCCAATGCTTGGGAGCCTTTGCTTTATGCACGGTCGCGGGTCGTACATGCTGCAGCCAGTGCTGGTATCGACGCAATCGACGTACCTTATCTCGACCTGGAGGACCCCGATGGCATGGCTGAAGAAGCAAGGCTTGCACGCGAACTGGGGTTCGGCGGCAAGGGCTCAATTCATCCCAAACAGATTCCGATTCTTAACGATGTCTTCACACCCAGTGATGCAGAAATTGCGCACGCGCGCCGCATTCTGAACGCGTTTTCTGAAGCGGATACGGGACTGGTGGTTGTCGATGGTAAGCTGATTGAAAAACCGATATTACGCGAGATGCAGCGTATCCTCTCTATTGCAGAGCGGTTAGGGTCGTAAAATTAATCGTCCAAACTGGCAAGTAAAGCTCAGCTGATTTAGCCGCCGCTTCAGGCCTCGGCCACCCTCACCCGCCGACCATTCCGGATAGCACTCCAGGCCTCGTCGGTACCGTCATGATCGGAACCAAATAATTTGTCCATGGGCACCAGGCTATTGCCATAGTTGCAGTTGTACAGCCGATGGTGCAGTTGATGGTGGAATGGACTCAATCCAATCACTGGCTTCCCACAGACAGTCAAAGATTCGTAGCCGCTATGACTCGTACCGGCACCGATGGCGTTCCACTGCAGGTGGAAGAAGATATGCACCGGATGGGAAGCAAACAGAATGTGGATCAGTACGTTGCTGAGGTAAATGAGGTGTTCAAGCGGGTGCATCGAAAACCCTGACCAGGGGCCGGTGCTCACATTGCGGTGATGAACCGCATGGGCGACCCGGTAGAGTGGCTTCCAATGAAGCAAACGATGGATGAAGTAGAAGTGGATCGAATCCCAAAATGGGATCGCAAATAATATCAACACAAACCAGACGGGATGCTCGCGCCAGTCAAGATAGAACGGCAACAGCTCGTTCGCATAACTCCACATAAAAAACACTTCATAGGCTGTCCACAACGTCACACCGCTGACACAACTCCAGAAGACGTTGTCCCACACCTGGTCACGGGCAAAAAACTTTCGGTCGTCCCGACCGAGCGCCTGACCACTGAACTTGAGCTGTTTGCCCTGACGCTTGAAGGTAAAAAAATAGAGATGAAGACCACCCACGATCAGCACGAAGAGCATGAGATTACGCAGATACATCTGGGCGATCCAGCTGAACTCGAATGTGGCACAGCGCGTAATCGCAGGCTGCAGGTAAGCCCAGGTAATCAGCGCAAACAACCCAAATGGCATGACAACTGAAAACAGGTAGGCCCTGGACAGCAGGTATTTAATCGCTGCAACCGGCCGCGGGGGCCAAACAAAAACCGGCACCCCTTCAATTGGAAGTAAGGGTTGATAATTCCAAGAAGACTTATTCTGCCCTGCAATACCGTCTGTGTTAATTGCACTCGCCATCGATCCCTCCAGGGAGTCGCTCGTCATTGTGCAGAAAATCAGGGTCGAGTAAAGTTATATTCACTCGTGATTGACACTGGCCCAGTGTCGGACAAGCCGGACTGCCGAGTAAGATAGGTGAACATCCCACTTGATGGGCTGCACTGCGGCCTGTGTTCTGCAAAACAAACTGGAGCAACATGATGACACTGCTGATAGTCGGCATTGTGGTCTTTTTTACGATCCACCTGGTCCCAAGCCTTCCTCCCCTGCGACGCAGAGCAGTACAGCGATTGGGAGAAAACACCTACAAACTGATCTACACCGCTGTGGCGGCTGCAGGACTGATCCTGATCATCTGGGGCAAGGCGACTGCCGGCTATGTCCACCTGTGGACACCGCCCGATTGGGAACAGACTGTAGCATTTCCACTCGTTCTAACTGCCTTGATCCTGCTGGCAGCCAGCCACATGCCGGGTAATATCAAGCGGCTGGTGCGTCACCCGATGCTGTGGGGAGTGACACTCTGGGCATTAGCACACCTGTGCGCAAATGGCGACATGGCCTCGCTGCTGCTGTTCGGCAGCTTCCTCGTTTATTCGCTTTTGGGCATCGTCTCGGCCACCCTACGAAAAACAGGGAAAATAACTGAACCACAACCTGTTTTCCGAGATGCCATTACGGTTGTGGCGGGTGCTGTTGTATTTGCTGTACTGGTGTTCCTGCACCCCTACCTGTTTGGCCCACAGTTAATCAATTAATGAAAATCTCGATGAGGACCCGAACACTGTGAAGATCTCTGGCAGTTGTCACTGCGGCGCCGTTGGTTACCAGGTCGATTCCGACGGCCCTTACCCCTATCAGAAGTGTTACTGCTCTATTTGCCGTAAGACAAGCGGCGGCGAAGGCTACGCGATCAACCTCCTGGCGGACGCCCGTACATTAAAGATCAACGGGGAAAAACACCTTGCGACTTACCAGGCAAAGCTCTGCGCCCCGGAATCCCGAAAGAGTGAGCACCGGCGATTGTTCTGTCGCCATTGTGGAAGTCACCTCTGGGCCTGGCACAGCGACTGGCCGGACTTTATGCATCCGATCGCCAGTTCTGTCGATTCTGAACTGCCCAGACCACCCTATTACACCCACATGATGCTGAACTACAAACCGGGGTGGGTGCAGACTTTTAGTGCAGAAATGGACCGTTGTTTCGATGAATATCCCGATGAATCCATCGCTGAGTGGCACACCCGACTGACATCAGACTGAGTGCGCGCTAAGTCGCTGGCATTGGAGTGACCACCGGGAGGATATTATTGGTGACGGGTATTCTCTGATGCATAATCATTCGTTCATCGAAGGAGGTCACCATGGCGGTTTCGGCCGATGAGGTCACGCAGTACCACGACACGGGCCTGATTTTTCCGCGGCGTGTGATGAGTGCCGCCGACGCGGCCAACTACCTCGCTGAACTCGAAGTCTACGAAACCAATTCTGACGGTCCGATCAATGGTAAGTGGCGCTACAAGTCGCATCTTGTGTTTCCCTGGTTCAACCGACTCATGCGGCACCCGGAAATTCTTGACCTGGTGCGCGCTATCCTGGGGAATGACCTGATGGTTTGGACCACCCATATCTACCCCAAGGAGCCTGGTGATGGCCGTTTTGTTTCCTGGCACCAGGATAGCGCCCACTGGGGCCTCGATAGTGACCAAGTGCTGACGGTCTGGGTGGCTCTGACAGATACTACCCGAGAGAACGGGTGCATGCGCATGATTCCGGGCAGTCACCACAAAGGCCAGGTGGAGCACCAGGATACCCAGGACGCAAACAATATCCTGACCCGTGGCCAGACCATACAGGATGGGATTAACGAAGAAAAATCCGTCTGGGTCGAACTCAAAGCCGGCGAAGCATCAATTCATCATGTTGATATGTTTCATGCGTCAACGCCGAATTGTTCTAGCAAGAGGCGCGTCGGCGTTGCTATACGCTATATCACACCCAGCGCCCGTCAGACCCGAATCGACGAGGATTATGCGACACTGGTCAGTGGAGAAGACCGCTTTCGCCACTTCAACGAGGAGATCACTCCGGAATCCACCATGTCTCCTGATGCCGTCGCCTTCCACGAGCATGTGGCGGACCTCCAGGGTCAGATTTATCTCACCAACACGGACCGAAATAGCATTGCCGGACTCCAGGACCCATAAAGATCCGATGCAACCTCTTGAACCCGCGGTCTCGCCATAAGAATCCCCGACTACTGAGTCCATCACTGACCACACTTTTACTGAGTACACGTCATGACAGATAAACCCAGGATGACAACCGATGGCGCACTGACGACGTTGGACATTCACTCACTGCCGGAAGAAACCACCTACGCCGGTGTGACCAGTTTTCTCCGCCGGCCCTATCAAAAAGATCTCAGTGATATAGACGCTACCGTAGTCGGTATCCCCTTCGACACGGCAACGACTAACCGCCCGGGCGCCCGTTTCGGACCCCGTGGAATCCGGAACGCATCGGTAAGCCTGGCATTCGGTACCCGCGTTTACGGCTGGGATTTTCACCCCATCCGCGAGATGCGAATCTGTGATCACGGTGATCTGCCGTTCGACTTTGCTCAGCCAGCAAAGGTCCCTCAGCAAATCGAAGAATACATCTCCTGGATGCTGGACCAGGATGTCATGGTGCTGTCACTGGGAGGCGACCATTTCATCAGCTTACCACTGATCAAAGCACACGCTGGAAAACACGGTAAGCCGATTTCCCTGATCCACTTCGACGCGCACAGTGACACCTGGCCTGATGAACATGCTGATGGCGTGAATCACGGCACCATGTTTTGGCATGCAACACAACAGGGGTTCCTCGATCCTGCGACATCTGTTCAGATCGGCCTGCGGACCGACAACCAGGACACCCTGGGTTTCAATATCCTCGATGGTCCCTGGGTGCAACACCACGGTACGGATGCCGTAATCGAACACATCCGCAAGATTGTTGGGGACAACAAAACCTACCTGACCTTTGACATCGATTGTCTGGATCCCGCATATGCCCCGGGTACCGGTACGCCCGTCTGTGCTGGGCTCACTACCAGCCAAGCCAGGGAAATTGTGAAAGGCCTGGCCGGTATCAACATCGTGGGAGCTGATCTGATGGAAGTGGCTCCGCCTTACGACCACGCTGAGATTACCGCACTGGCTGGGGCAACACTGGCGCTCGATTTTCTTTGCCTGTTCACCAAAGCACCCTGGCGCAAAATCACCCGATAATTTGGCTTAGACCCAGCACCCGGTTAAAGGCGAAAACAATCGGGATTTTACCGCTGATTTCCGCGTGGTACGCGGATGGCTCCCCACCCTCCAAATTCAAACGGGGGCGGCAGCCCATTGTGGCTCTTACCGCCCCCGCACGGAACCGTCGGGTGGCGTCATCGTCTTAACCTCCTCGGTGTGATTAAGGGGGAAACGATCGCTGCAAACTACCACAACCGGACCGTTTGGCAATTGGGCCAGCAGGACCCCGGTCACATTCACGGCAATCTAGAAATTTTGCTCCCACTTACTGTGACTTGCCAGATCGATTTAGTTATTCTAACTATGAACAAAGAATATATCGTTTGTCGACTCTTTGTATTTCCTATAAATTAGGCGCCGCTTTAGTCGTTCAAATCTTTTCGCTCTCACTTATTTAGGTTAATAATACTAATATGTCTAAATCACCACCCCAATACCTCGACCAGACGGTCGCAAAATGGACCGCCGCAAACGACGAACATGTTCTCAAAGGACCTGAGTCGGCACTGCTGACCGTACTGGACTCAAAAGAATTCAGTATTCTCGACTATGACATCGTCATGCGGCGCGCCCAGCGAGCCCGGGCCCAAACAATACGCCTGCTCGTCGGTCAGTTGGGCCGCGCAATGAGTCGCGTAATAAACGCGCTATGGGCAAATCCGGTTGATAAGCATCGCAGAACCCGTGCCTACCGCCAGCGAGATCAACTGATCCGGTCACTACCCAGTCACCTGCTGCGGGACATCGGCATTGAACCACCGAGTCGATTTCAGACACACTCGAGTCAGTTTCAGTCGCCCCAGGGCTTTCAGACCTGGGTTGCCTACCACCAGACATTCTGGCGATAACCGGTAGTCCACCCGGTACTGACCCTTGGCCGGGTATTTCTACCCGGTCGGCTGATTCCTCCTATTTCCCGGCCAGGGTTTCAGGATAACGTGCCCGGCCAGTAGTTGACCGAGGCGCGGGATCGCCTTGCAACGATGGCAGCGCAAGTGGCGTCAGTCTTCGCCTCCCTCAAATGCTGCCAGTTCGCTCATGAACGACCCTGCAATATCGGCATTGATCTTGCAGTCGAGCAGGATAGGTCCTTCCAGTGAACGTATCGAGGGCGCTGCCTGTTCTAGATCGTCCATGGTCCGGATTGTAAATGCCTCAAAAGCAAACCCTTCGGCGATGGGTGCAAAGTCCACATCCGGAAACACCGACGTGTCTACCGGACGCTGGTGCATCTTTAAGAAGTGCAGTTCGGCACCATAGGCACAATCGTTCATCACCACGATAATCAACGGCAAATCTTCGCGAACAACCGTTTCTAGTTCGCTGATGGTCATCAGGAATCCGCCATCACCCACAATCAGCACGGTCGTGCTACCAGACCGCGCACGGGCAACACCCAACGCCGTACCAAACCCAAGGCCGATGGACGCAAAATTTGTGGTGAACTTGAAATGATCCGGGCCTGGTACCGAAATGTAAGGCACGATGCCGAGAAAATTACCCGCATCGTAGACCAGATTGCGTTGTTCGGGCAGTATTCGATCCAGTGCGATACCCAATGATCTGGGGTCAATAGTACGGGCCGTATGTGCGGCTAGGAAATCACCTGCCGGGTCGAATTCTGCAATGCGCTGACGCGTTTCGGAGGTATGAAAGGGCCGGTCTTCCATCGACCGCACTGGCAGTAGCGCCAGTAACTGTTCGCAGACCTGCTTTGCGTCGCCCACCAGTGCTACGTCAGCCGAATACCACCGACCAATGTGGGTTCGTTCGCTATCGACCTGGATCAAGGGCACAGCCGGGACCGCAGAGCCAAAACTGGTTGTCCAGAAATTGAGACTGGCACCAAAAACTATGATGCTGTCTGCCTGATCGATGTAACGTCGCCCCACCGAGTGCGTGAAAGAACCGATAATCCCGATCTGATAAGGGTGACCCCGGAACATCTCCTTGGCCCGTGCCGTGGTCAACAGCAGGGCACCAAGCCGATCAGCAAGTTGTTCCAAAGCTTCTCTCGCACCGGCGCGGTGTGCGCCCAGACCGGCAATAATCAAGGGCCGTTCACTCCGACTCAGACAATCGACTGCCGATTGAACTGCCTCGGGTCGCGCAGAATCTGTCTGCGCTTCCGGCACCACAACAGATGGTGCTGGATCGCCATCGTCCCACTCGAATTTTGCGAGTTGAATACTGGTCGGCAGCAACAGAGCAACCGCGTTGCCCTGCATAGCCAGCGCAGCAGCATCTGCCAGCGTCGTGCGTGCCCCGATAGCACTTGTCGCGCGAAGCACCTGCAATCCAGCGGCGGTCAACACGCCCAGGGCATTGAACGCTTTGTAGTCAGGGCCCAGTGCGTTGGTCGATGACGTTCCAAAGGCAGCGTCTCCGTAAATAATGAGCACACGCGAACCGGTGCGGGCAGCGTAAACAGCGGCATGCAGACCATTGGCTGTAGCCGGTCCTCGCCCGATCACTGCTATACCCAAGGAACCAGTGGCCGAGGCGTAGCCCTCGGCCATCGAGATGGCCGCATTCTCGTGCCGGGCACCATGAAAGGTTATACCGGCCATGTCGAGCGCGGTCACGAACAACGCTGTGTCATCACTCATCAAACCAAACACTGCTTCAACGCCGAGCGATTTGATATCGGCTGCCAACACTTCATAGACGGGCACTGTACGCACCGCGTGACCACTTTCTACCGTATTCATATCTGCCTCCCCTGATGACCACCGATTGGTTTCCCGGACCGGGCATCAACTGATCAGCGATGCCACCTCACGGTCAATAATCTCGGGCGCCTCGTAGACCACTACATGCCCTACGTCAGGCAGCCATGTATTACGGGCACCTGGAATCTCAGCACCCAGCCTTTCTGAATGCCACCGTGGACAGGTTCTATCCTGCTCACCGCAAACAACGATTGTCGGCACTTTGATCTGGCCTAAAGCCGGGTAATGATCCTCCCTGACCTGAAAATCAACCAGCGCTACCCGGTCCTTTGTACTATTTGCACCCAGTATCGCGCGGGTGACTTCAACATGCTCTTCCTGGGCGACTTTTCCAAAGAGCGTACGAATGAATAAACGACCCAACCACTTCGAGGACAGGATCAACGGCATCAGACCAACCCTGATCAGCGGAATCTGTAGTTGGTTCTGGAGACTGCCCTTAGCGGCGATCCCCGCATGCCCACTGACCAGCAACATTGCCCGCAGTCTTGCCTCCACCACCGTTGGATGGTTTTCAGCCAGTACCACGGCCAGAAAAGCCCCCATCGAGTGTCCCACCAGTATGCCGTCTGTAACGTCGAAATGCTCGAGCACCGCCTTGTAATCACCCGCCATCTGACGCGACCCGAGACCATCGGCACCGATGCTCGACTGCCCGTGTCCCCGCTGGTCGAAAAGGATGATTCGAACATGTCTGTTGAGCAGTTGCTCTAGCACAAGGTTAAAACAACGCAGTTCGTTAAAGATCCCGTGGGCCAGTACCACCACTGGTCCTTCCCCCACTGCAATACAATGCAGACGGGTACCGTCAGGCCGTTCAATAAATGTCGTAACACCCTCGGGTGTGCGGGTAAGTCTTTCCAGATCCTTGAACGCCATCACTGTCCCTCCAACAGCTGTGCACCGTAAGCAAAGATCCCCGGGGTCCCGCCAGTATGAACAAACAGAAGCGTGTCCTGGGAATCAAGCTCCTGTGCTCGTTGCAGACAGCCAGCGAACGCTTTTCCAGTATAGACAGGATCAAGCAGGAGCGCTTCGTGGTGCGCTCCCAGCTTGATCGCCTCGCGGGTCGGGGGATTCAGCTGGCCGTAACCAGGCGCAAGAAAGTCGTCCTGCAGATAAATATCTGCGTCTGTGACTGGGGACTGCACTTCCAGCAGTTCTGAGATCTCGCGGCACCGCGCTCGAATTCTAAGCGCCTGCGCACCGGAATCTCGGCGTACACAGATACCCAGCACGCGAATCGACGATCCCAGCATCCGCAGCCCAAACAGCAAACCAGCGTGTGTGTGTCCGCTGCCGGATGCCACCACGATCTCACTGACTGCTTGATCCATCGCAGTCAGTTGCGAGACTATTTCCTGTGCCGCAACCACATAACCCAACGCCCCAAGTGGCGGATGACCAGGGGCCAGAGGAATAACATACGGCCGGCTCCCCTGCGCCCTGAGAACATCTGCGATCTCGTGAATACTCAAGTCGGCTCCTGACTCATCCTCACCATCTGGATAACTGTGAATAGTCGCGCCAAGCAACTGATTGAGAAGTACGTTTCCTGAATTCCGGTATAAAGCGTCCTCACTCTTCACCCGTTCTTCGAGCTGAATGTGGCAGGCCAGTCCATATCGAGCTGCTGCAGCCGCCGCCGCGCGTACGAAGTTCGACTGCACTGCACCAGTAATCAGGATCGTATCGGCATCTTGTGAAAGAGCATCACCAATGTAGTACTCGAGCTGGCGCGCCTTGTTACCGCCAAGAGCAAGACCGGTGCAATCATCACGCTTGACGTACAGCACCGCACCGCCGATTTTCGCGCTCAGGTTCGGAAGATGCTCGATAGGGGTGGGTGTATGGGCCAGAACAGCGCGAGGCAGTTTTTCGAGCCTTTCCAGACCATTTCCCACGATCAGGTCCTCACTAGAACATACCCCGCGTTAACAAAAAGACCCAGCGAGGTAGCGGTGAGTAAAACAACCGTGATTCTGATGAACATGCGCTCCGTGATTCGCGACGCCAGTATTCGGCCGATCAGTATTCCGACTAATGTCGCCGGTATGAGCGCAGCGGTGACTTTTAATGTAGCAGGGCTCACCCCGGCCATCAAAGCCTGTAATGTAATTGCCACCGGATAGGAAAACACAAAAAGGGCCAGGATTGTCGCCCGGATCGTTTCCGGTGTAGCTCCTAAACGAACCATTCGGGCGACTGGCAGTGGACCTGGTATCGCGAGACTCGCATTCATGATTCCGGCCATTATGCCGACTGTCAGGTCCCTCACTCTACTCGAAGGAGTAGATAGCATGTTCGCACGACCGCCGACCCGGCCCGTTATAAACAGGACAGATATCATTACAACCAATCCAGTCAGAACTTTCAGTAGAATCAGATCAATAACTAGAAAAATAACGACGCCCAGGGGTACACCCACACCTGCCCCAATCACAAATAATCTGAGCAGGCGCCGGTCCACGAATGATCGCAGCGATGGCACGAGAATCAGAGCAATCAGCAGACTCAGCATAATAGCAACTTGAATCGCAGCACTGCTGTTCAACACAATCAGCAGCACTGATACAGCAATTAAGCCAAAACCAAATCCGGTTGCAGCCTGGACCAGAGCAGCACAGAAAACGACACAATGCAGAAGAATCCAGTGGCTTTCCGGCACAATAAATAGCCGCTCTTAGTACTGTGCTCTACCGCCTGATACATCGAAACAGGCCCCGGTGGAATAACTGCAGGCCGGACTCGCCACGAAGGCCACCATGTCGGCCACCTCTTCGACCCGGCATAGACGACCCATCAGAGTCCTTTCTTTGATCCCGGCGATATAGTCGTCACTCATCTCTTTCATGAGATCTGTTTCGGCAAGGGTTGGGGTAATACTGTTGGCAGTGATTCATAAATCCAATGACACCGGCCTTGGCTGCATTATAGGCACTGACATTGGCGATCCCTTCTTTACCGGCCTGGCTGGCAATGCTGACAATTCGTCCGTATCCGGATTGTTTCATATGTGGAACGATGGCACGCGTACATAGAAAGACTGCAGTCAGATCGACCGCAATTACCCTCTCCCAGTTTTCCAGTGGATAGTCCTCAACCGGCACCTGGGGACCGTTGACACCCGCATTGTTGACCAGGATATGGATCTGTCCTGCCGTTGACAGTGCTGCCTCGACGGCTGATTGAACCGCATCTTGGTCAGTGACATCGATCCGTTCAACCCCGAGAAACCTTCTGTCACCCACGATTGGGGACGGCTCCTGATCCCAACCAAATACACGAACACCGCTTTGCATCAAACGCTCAGAAATCGCCAGCCCGAAGCCTCTGGCAGCTCCCGTCACTATGGCCACCTGATCCGTCATGTTGTTATCGCTCATCAGCTTCGCCCCTTCTGAACTGTCTCCGGTTAACCGGAAGAATATCATTCAACCTTAATCAGTGACCCTGGTTTACGATCGAAATACCGGGTATGTTGATCACTGGCTGAAACACGGGAAAACTTAAAACCATGGCACAACGCCTGTGGAACCCAAAAAAGGAACTGATGTCGCGCGCTGAAACGCGAGCACTACAGCTTATCAAGCTCAAGTCCCTCCTCAGCCGGGTCTATGAACAATCGCCCTATTATCGGGTTAAGTTCGATAAAGCTGGCGTGAACCCTCAGAACTTGAAAAGCCTCGAACACTACCAGGACTATCCGTTTTTCGATAAAGACGAAGAGCGCGCCAGCCAAGAAGCGGCCAGGGAACAAGCGGGGCACACATTCGGTCTGCACATCACCTGTAATCCCAAGGCTGTAAACCGCGTGTCATCCTCCTCCGGAACGACCGGATCACCAACCTATAGCGGCTTTACCCTGACCGACCGTGAAATTACCAACGAAAACCAGGCCCGTGCCCTGGTTCGCCTCGGCATAGAACCCGGTGATGTGGTCATGCACGCCAGCGTACTGTCAATGTGGATTGCCGGTATCCCGGGTGTTGACTCAATGATGGCTTATGGCGTGTGCTTGGTACCGGTCGGTGCGCTCAGCGGAGTTGAACGGGTCGCCCAGATCGCTCGCGATACCCGACCCAAATCGATTAAATGCACAGTGTCCTTTGCTCAGTATCTGGTCAAACACATGGAAGAGCGTACTGGGATAGATCCGCGAACACTGGGACTGGAAAAGGTAGTCGTATTTGGTGAACCCGGTGGCTCAATACCGGAGATCTACGAGCCTCTGGAAAAAGGGTTTGGCGGCGCGATGGTGCACGACATCATGGGCGCAACCGGCTGCCACAGCCCAACCGGAATTTCCTGCGAAGAGCACAACGGCATACACTTCTATGCCGAGGACAACGCCATGTTCGAGATCTGCGATCCTGGAACACTCCAGTCCCTGCCCATTGAGGACGGTGTTGAAGGAGAGATCGTGTTTACGGGTCTAGAACGGGAGTGCGGGCCGCTGATCCGCTGGCGGGATAAAGACATCATTCAGGTCGCCACCGAACCGTGCCGCTGCGGCCGCCCCGGCCCCCGTATGCTGTTCAAGGGCCGTGTCGACGACATGCTGCTGGTCAAGGGTGTTAACGTATTTCCCAACGCCGTCCGCGATGTGATCAATAAAACCTCCGACCTCACAACCGGCAATATTCGTATCGTTAAATCCGGCCCCGGTCCGGTAGTCCCGGCACCGGTACTCGTAAAAGTCGAAGTCAAAGCGGGTTTGCCCGATGAACAAAAACAGGCGCTTGCCGGTGATCTCGACAATGCCATCCATCATCAGCTTCGATTTCGGGCTACATTCAACTTTATCGATGAAGGTGAGTTTGAACTATTAAAAGGTGCGACCGGAAAGACCCGCCTGGTTGAGGAGGCAGACCAATGAGTACGCAGGAACGCGTTTTGTACGAAAACCGAGGCCACGTGGCCGTGATCACCCTGAATCGCCCTGCAGTACTGAACGCATTTGATCGGGACATGTATGATGGCGTTAACCACGCGCTGCAACTTTTCCGTGACGACAGTACTGCATACGTCGGTGTTTTGCAGGCAGCGGGAGACCGCGCATTTTCTGCGGGTGCCGACGTCAAGGCGATCGCTGCAGACATGGAGGCCGGCACCTTTGAGGGTTACGGCCCCCTGATCAGCGACGATAACATGGTCACCGCCAAACCGATCATTGCTGCAGTCCATGGGCACTGTATTGGCGAAGGCGTGAATCTCATGCTCGCCTGCGACCTGGTGGTCGCTGACGAAACCGTCAAAGTCGCCGTGTCCGAGGCCCGGATCGGGATCAATGCCGTGGACATTCCCCTTAAACTCGCCCGTAAGCTCGGCTACGCCAAGGCCTTTGCGCTGCTCGCACCGGGCGATGCCAAGGATGCGGCCTGGTGCCAGGCAGCTGGACTGGTGGAAATCATCACGCCAGCGGGCCAGGCACAGTCCCGGGCATTCGAGCTCGCGACAGAAATTGCGCAAAGCTGTGCACCCCTGGCGGTTCAGGCCCAAAAGGAAACGCTCTGGCGGGCCGTCTTTGAAGATGAAGCAGCAGGCCGACGTGCGGGCATGAACTGGCGCGAACTTACCCGATCTTCTCGGGATTACGCTGAGGGCCAAACGGCTTTTATCGAGCGGCGAAAACCGATCTTTACCGGTAAATAAAAGCCTCGTCTGAATCAGCCTACGCCACCACGTTTGCATTTATGGGGCTCACGAAAGATATCCCTACCCAGTTCGTTCATGTGCGCGTTGGAAACGCAGTTTGCCAGCTCATCATATCTACGAAGATGGTGCTCTTCCCATACCCAGTTTTCTGTGCAGCGGAAAGACTACTGGACCCGGAATGTGGGGGCCAGGGCATTTCTCGGTCATGCAGGTTGAGCCTTTGATGTCTTAGCCGACAAACAAAGCAAAATGGTCAACCTTCCTCACGATAGACAAAAATCGGGCTGCTCCAAGCCTGGAAGCCATCCTCGGTATATACCGAAACCCAGACAGGATTGTCGCCCACTGGTCGAATCGGCACTGCTACCGTTTCAATCATTTCCCGATGTGGATTCTCGTCCGGCAGGCGGAAGAGCTTTATCCGCCGTTCAAGTCCACCGGCCTCCATCACCAAGTCATCGATACCGATGTCATCCAATGCTGTGGCGAGCCCGCCGTGATTGGTCGTCAGGTCGATCCGGCTATCTGCAACGCTGTCCAGCCAAACATCGAACCCCGCATAATTCCCTGTCGTGATCGTATCGAACTGCACGGTATCGGACCCTTGCTGATCGACTAGTTTTTCGTGATTCCAGATGTTGATCTTGTTCATACGCTGTATGGTAGTGCCTTGAAAACGCGCCCGGCCCTTCCAGTAGGTCGTCCGCCCCCGACCACGGTACTCCGCACCTCCCCACAGAACCCGGACACGACCACCCAGGTCATCCACCGTATAAGGCCGCAAGGTCCGTAACACATCCTTGCCATTTCGCACCTCGATTCGTTCAATCGGCGACTGGGTGATCACCTCGATTCTCAAGCTGAGTGTGTCGCCATCGGTCTGGACGATATCACCCATCATTACCTCGTCGACGACCGACGAGGCGGCATCGGGAAAGACTTTTGGATCACGCTCAAAAAGCTGCCCGCCGCCGGACAGTTGTGCGCGCACGTCCAGGTGCAGGCGGGTTCCGGTAGTGCCGTAGTGGTGGCGTCGCCGCAGACACGCGAACAGCCCGTCACGGCTCAGCTCTTCGGCGTAAAAACAAGTCAGCCCACCATAAGCGCCAAAGGTCGCCGCCCCTGGGTAGCTTGCACCCGGACGACCCTTGTGACCATCGCTATTGCAGACCACACCGCAACGATGACCGAGCGCAAACCCATCGGTCAGCAACCACTCAAACGTTCCCCATGCCGAATGAATTTCCATCGCCGTCTCAAGCCGGGGGTCATGGGCATAGGCCGTGTCCGCGTAGCGGCCGCCGACGTGGGCGTAGACGACACAATCTTCTTCCTGTAGCACTTCAAACAGCCTATTGGCGTCAGATGCATCTGTGTCGAGGTCGGAACGATCGGTTAACAGTGCATGGGATGATCGACGAATCTGACGTCCTTCGCTGCGAAAGTAGACGTTGCGATCACCGCCAACCGCTGTATTGCCCGACCACTCGTATCCTGGCAGGGTCACAAACGTTCCCTCGTCGTTATACTCGGCACTCAGTTCGTTGAGATAAGCCCAGAAAGCATTGTTGATCTGAAAATCATTCGCCTGGTGACCTGTTGCATCCAGAAACGCCTTGTTGCGAGCGAAGTCGAAGTACTGACGAGACGTTGTGATCCCGATTGACTCACCACTTTGCCCATGCATGTCACCCCAATAACCGGCAAAGGACCCCTCCCGGATCACCAGGGGATGCGACTCGGCGACGATAGCACTCGTCGTGTCACGCACCTGGATACGCAGCACACCGGGTTCAGCAACACTCAGATCGTCAAAGACGATCGCTTTTTTACCTAGGAGATATTCGAACGTACCAGGCAGTCCGTCTACCGCAATATTGGTCTGGAAAATGAAGCTGCCTATGGCGCGGTCGGTCGGGTTGCCCCACTTGTCTTCAGCTTTAAGTCCAAACCGAAAGTGCTCACCAGGTCGTCGCAAAGACGGCAGAACGGCTTTCCAAACGACCGGAGGCCCGGGAACGATTGAAACCGTTGGTGTGTCAGGGATCGGCACAAACTGTCCAACAGCACAGACATCGGCCAGAACCTTGAACTCAAACCCACCGTCAGCCATGGTCTGGACCCGCATACCTGGCGAACCGCCCGAGGTATCGCCAAATACAATAGTGATGACATCACCTTCCTTCAGGTAACCCCCGTTAACGGTCACGGTCAGGGATTTCCAGCGTGGCCGGGCAGACACACCACGATGACGGTATTCAACTGCCAGGGGTATCCCGCTACTCGACCTGGCCGTGACATAGTTAGGTGACTTCGGATCTGAGGACTGCAATGCCTGGCCGTCTCCCATTGCCCGGAACACGACCCGTATAGACCCAGTGTCGTCCAGACCATAGCGCCCAACCGTATAAGTTAGGTGAAATGTCTGCAAGCTGCGGACCTCAACTGGGTCATGGGGTTCCAGCACAGCGTAACCGTATAAAACCGGATCTTCAGCTGGTTCAGCACTGGGCCATACTTCGCCAACCAGGTCCTCAGCCACTGGACCATCTACTGCGTTGACTGATTTTTCGAGCTTTGACATATGTTTTCTCTGGCAACAGGCAACCAGACCGAATCCTTTCACCACCTCAAACGGATACTCCTTCTGATAAACATTACCGTAACGAACGCAGGCATGCAGGTTTCCATCCACTCTGGCAGTTCGGTTACGGCCAAGTTGCACCGATCAAAAGATCATATTACAGTGTTCGACAATTCGCATGCACATGCGGAACGCTGTGGAGATCGGCGTGCTGGCACGGCTTCCAGGGTGGTGATCATCGTAAACCGGCCCGCCTCTCACCACGACTATAAACCCAGCCCGATCAACGGGCAGATTAGAACGAAGAGGGAGGAATTGGATATGAGACTTCGAATTGTTTTTCTGTCATTGGCCGCTGCTCTGGTTGCGTTGCCCGCAGCTGCAGCCAGTACGGTCAAGATCGGTTTCGTCACCACGTTGACAACCCCTGCTGGTGCTATGGGGCGTGACATGGTAGAAGCCGCCAATATTGCGCTCGATCACATTGGTCACAAGATGGGTGGAAAGGACGTCGAGTTCATCGTCGAAGACGACGGCTTCAAGCCGGAGATCGGCAAGCAGAAAACCGACAAGCTGGTGAAACAGGATGACGTGCATTTCGTCACCGGCTATATCTGGTCACACGTACTGCTGGCTTCCCGTAAATCTGCGCTCGACGCGGGCAAGTTCCTGATCAGTGCCAATGCCGGCCCCTCACTTCTGGCCGGTAAGCTATGTCACAAAAATTTCTTCTCCTCTTCCTGGCAGAACGACCAGAACCCGATGGCCACCGGCGAAGTGCTGAACGCGAAAGGGGTGAAAAAGCTTTACATCATGTCGCCCAACTATGCCGCCGGCAAGAACATGGTGTCCGGAGTCCAACGTACTTTCAAGGGCGAGATCGTCGGCAAAGACATGACCAAGTGGGGCAAGGATATGCAGCTTGATTTCTCGGCCGAGTTGGCGAAGGCCAAGGCATCTGGTGCCGACGCCATTTTTGTATTCTATCCCGGCCCCGCCGGACCTGCTTTCATCAAGCAATACCAACAGGCAGGCCTTCGTGGGGTGATCCCGCTCTATACCGTGTTCACTGTTGATGCCCTGTCACTGGGCCGTCTGCAGAAAGCTAAACTCGGTGGGGTTCTCGGCTCCTGGAACACGATGTTCTGGGCACCTGATCTGGACAACGCGACAAACAAGCGTTTTGTTGCGGACTTCAAAGCCAAGACCGGGCGCTACCCGACCCACTACGCCGCGCAATCCTATGATGCCATCATGCTGATCAAGAGCGGTGTTGACGCCGTCGACGGCAATATGGATGACCAGGACGGTATACGTGCCGCTATGATGAAAGCAGATTTCCCGAGTGTCCGCGGTAAATTCCGCTATGGACCGAATCACTTCCCGATCCAGAATTTCTATCTGCGCACGGTGAAGGAAGACGCCGCCGGGGACTGGTTCGTGTCGCACGTGTCAACCGTTCTGACCGATCACCAGGACAGCTACCACGACCAGTGCAATCTGTAACCTGCTTCTATCAACGTTAAATCAGCCCGGCAGACCCGCAAGAGTCTGCCGGGCGAGCTCTGCTGGTCCGGACCTCACTCTCCGCTGAATCAGAAAAATCATGGACTGGACACTGCTGACCGTACAACTGCTCAACGGTCTGCAACTCGGTATCCTGCTATTTCTCCTTGCTTCGGGGTTGACCCTGATCTTCGGTATCATGGATTTCGTCAACCTGGCGCACGGTTCGCTGTATATGGTCGGTGCGTTCTTCTGCGCCACCTTCACCCAGTGGCTTGACTCGTTTCTTCTGGGACTCCTACTCGCGCTGCCGGCCACCGCCGTCATCGGCCTGCTGGTTGAACTGGTGGTGGTGCGGCGTCTTTATCAGCGCGATCACCTGGATCATGTCCTGGCCACTTTCGGCCTGATCCTGGTGTTCGATACCCTCACGCAGATGATCTGGGGTCCGGATGGCCAGGTGATTCCCCTGCCCGCCTGGCTCGATGGGCAGATCGCGCTGACGAGCGATATCGTTCTGCCGACCTACCGGATCGCGATCATTGTCACCGGTCTCGCGGTAGCGTTCGGTCTTTTCGTTCTCGTCACCCAGACCCGACTGGGAATGCGCATCCGTGCCGGCGCATCGAACCGGACCATGATCAGTGCACTCGGCATCAACATCGGATTGCTGTTTTCGATCGTATTTGTCCTGGGCGCCGTACTCGCCGGCCTTGCTGGGATGATGATCGCCCCAATCACTGAAGCGTCGATCGGGATGGGTAACCAGATCATCATTGTGGCATTCGTTGTCATCGTGATCGGTGGCATTGGCTCGATCAAGGGTGCATTCATCGGGGCCATCATCGTCGGGTTGATTGACACGATGGGGCGATCTTATCTCGATGTGCTGTTCAAACTCTTCATGTCGGCCCAGAACGCCGAGACCTCGGCACCTGCCGTGTCGGCAATGCTGATCTATATTCTGATGGCTGTGATCTTAGCTGTCCGGCCAACCGGCCTGTTCGGACCACGTGGACGCTGAGTCACCTTGGCAATGAACGTAAACAAGATGACGCTTCGGGACTGGGTCACCGGAGCAGTGATCACGGGACTGGCACTGGTGCCCCTCGTAGTGAGCCTGACTGACAATGCCTTTTTTCTCGATCTTGCGACCCGCTTTGTCATCCTGGCCATTGCTGCGATCAGCCTCAATCTGATCCTGGGCTACGGCCGCATGATCAGCTTCGGCCACGCGGCCTACATCGGCATCGGGGCGTATGCTGTCGGCATACCGGCCTACTACGAGATTTACAACGGATATCTTCACATACTGATCGCTACGAGCGTTTCCGCCATGTTCGCGCTTGTGACCGGCGTCGTGTGCCTCAGGACACGCGGCGTGAACTTCATCATGATCACGATGGCATTTGCGCAAATGGTGTTTTTCGCCTTTGTCTCCATCGAGGAGTACGGTGGCGACGATGGACTGGTGATCGAAACGCGCAGCGAGTTCGGCAGTCTCATCAATCTGGAAAACGCGACGGTTCTTTATTACGTCTGTTTTGTTTCATTGCTGGCGGTTCTATACCTGGTTCACCGCATCGTCCGCTCACGATTCGGCATGGTGATCCAGGGTACACGGGGAAATGAACCGCGTATGCAGTCACTGGGATTCGACACGTTCCGTTACAAGCTGGCCTGCTACGTCATTGCGGGCACAATCTGCGGTTACGCCGGTGCATTGCTGGGCAACTTTACCAATTTCATCAGCCCGGAAATGATGGACTGGACGCGCTCAGGTGAACTGATCTTCATGGTGGTCCTGGGCGGGGCTGGCAGCATTTTCGGCCCAGTTCTTGGTGCCAGTATCTTCCTGCTGCTTGAGGAGATACTGTCCGGGTTATGGCTGTACTGGCAACTGGTATTCGGCATATTCCTCATCCTGGTGGTGCTGTTCGCCAAGGGCGGTATCGACAGCTTGCTTTCCAGGCGCAAAGCGCAATAGCATGTCCACCAACGCCCTGTTGAGCATCTCGGGCCTGTACAAGGCGTTCGGCGGCGTTGCCGCGACCAACCAGGTCACTCTGGATTTTAACGAAGGCGAGGTGCACGCAATCATCGGCCCCAACGGCGCCGGTAAAACAACGCTGGTCTCCCAACTGACCGGCGTGTTGATGCCGGACGCCGGTCAAATTACGTTCAAGGGCAAAGATATCACCCGTATGCCGGCCTACCGGCGCCCACACCTGGGCATGGCTCGCTCCTTCCAGATCACCAGCATCATCCATGACATGACGGTGCTCGAGAACGTGGTCCTCGCCGTACAGGCGAAAGCAGGCCATTCTTACCGCTTCTGGCGCAACGCCAGCAGAGATCAGAACCTGACCGAACCGGCAATGGAAGCGTTGAAACGGGTTGGCCTCCAGGATCAGGCGATGCAGGTTGCCGGGCCCTTGTCTCACGGTGAACACCGTCAGCTGGAGATGGCCATGGTGCTGGTCACCGACCCGGTACTGGTACTGCTTGACGAACCCACGGCTGGCATGGGGCAGGAAGATTCAACCCGGATGATCGCAACACTTCAGGCGTTGAAGGGGTCACGCACGATCATCCTGGTAGAACACGACATGGACGCAGTATTTGCCCTTGCGGACAAGATCACCGTACTGGTCGAAGGCCGCGTAATCGCAACTGGGGAACCGGAAGCCATTCGATCTGACAAGGCCGTACGACAGGCCTATCTCGGTGAAGAATTGGACGAGATGCCCAGCTTCAGGGCCGGGCCCTGATGGCACACCAGTCCGGTCACGACTGACATGTTGAGGGTCGAAAATATCGAGGCCCACTACGGTGCGAGCCAGGCCCTGTTCGGAGTTCACCTCGAAGTCAGTCCGGGTGAGGTCGTCACCCTGATGGGTCGAAACGGAATGGGGAAAACGACTTCAGTCCACTGCATCATGGGAATTGTCCCGACGAGTGCTGGGCGGATCACCTGGGAAGATCAAATCATCACCAACCTGCCCAGCCATCGCATTGCGCAGGCTGGCATCGGACTCGTTCCTGAAGGTCGACAAGTCTTCCCGAACCTCTCCGTGATCGAAAACCTGGTAGCGGCAGCCAGGTCCGGCACAGGCCATGCACAAGGCTGGGATGTCGAGCGGGTATTTCAGATGTTCCCCGCCCTGGCGGCGCGCCGTGACGGGCTCGGAAACCTGCTCTCCGGAGGTGAACAGCAGATGCTCGCCATCGGCAGAGCTCTGATGACCAACCCTCGAGTGCTGATTCTCGACGAGGCTACCGAAGGCCTGGCACCGTTGGTACGGCGAGAGATCTGGTCCTGCCTGCTACAACTAAAGGAAGATGGGATGTCGATACTCGTGATCGACAAGAACGTAGCAGACCTGGCCAAAATTGCCGATCGACACTTCATCATCGAGAAGGGGCAGACCGTCTGGTCTGGACAGTCGTCGGAACTGCTTACCAGCGACGACATCAAGTACCGATACCTGGGCATCTGAGCAGACGACCGGACATCCGCGTCAGAACAGTGAGAAGTATTCCTTCTGTTCCCAGTCGGTGACCTCGGACAGAAAGCGGGCGACTTCAGCCTCTTTCAGCGTCAGGATGTAGTCGGTAAAGCTCTCTCCCAGCGCTTCACGAAAGACCGGATCAGCACGAAACGCAGCGATGGCCTCCATCAGGCTCGACGGCAGAGGCTCGGACTGCGTTTGGTAGGGTGTCTCCGTCGACGGGCCGGGGTCAAGGGCCCGATCAATCCCGTCGAGCCCGGAGATAATCTGGGAACACAGGTATAGGTAAGGGTTTGCGGCCGGATCGCCGATCCGGTTTTCGATCCGGGTGCCCAGGTCGGTATGACCACCAATCACGCGCAGCATCGCCCCACGGTTCCCCCATCCCCAGCCGACTCGGTCCGGGGCAAGTGCAAACGGCCTGTAACGTTTGTAACCGTTGATGGTTGGTGTGGTAAACAGGCAGCCGGCCTGGGCATGCGCCAGGATGCCACCCAGGAAGTGCAGACCCGTCGGCGACAGCCGCTCCCCCACCTGTTCGGGGACAAAGGCATTGCTGCCATCGGCATCTTTGACCAGCGACTGGTGCAAATGCCAACCACTGGAAAACAGGTTGGGCAGAGCCGGCCGGCACATAAACGTGGCGTGGTAACCGTGCCGGCGACAGATCTGCTTGACCGCACTGCGAAACAGGACCGCGGTATCCGCAGTACGCAGTCCGTCCTGGGGATGAAACGTGAATTCAATCTGGCTGGGACCGAATTCGGACTCCATGGAGCGCAGTGGCAGTTCGAGCTGGAGCGTCTGGCTGCGCAGCAGTTCAATGACCGGTTCCAGTTCGTCCAGCCGGGTCTCGGTCAAGTATTGAAACCCCTGGGCGAGAAGTGAAGTCTCAGGCGGCGTGCCCGGCTGTGTAGCATCTGCGAACGTGAGTCGTGCATTATCCAGTTTCAGGACATGAAACTCGATCTCCAGACCGCTGCGATAGGTATAACCTCTGGATGACAGCTGCTGAATCGCATCTTTACAGACCTGGCGCGTCGAAAACGGCACCGCTGACCCGTCGGCAAAATACAGGTCACACAGCATCCAGCCGGTCCGCGAAAGCCACGGCAAAATCCGGAAGGTGGTCGGGTCCGGCACCATGATGACGTCCCGAGCGCCGGTCATTTCAGTCAGGCCAAATCCACCGCCTTCAGACCACACCGGGTAAACCGTCCGATGAGAGGTATCCTTGGCCAGTAGTGTGGAGGTGATCGGGCAGCCATTGCGAAGCAAAACATCGATAGTGTCCGCGACCAGACTTTTACCGCGGAGAACCCCGTGCTGATCGGCAAACGACAACCGTAGGGTGTCGAGATTTTTTTCGGTGCTTTGTACAACGTCGGCAGCTACAGCCCGCTGTTCGTCTGACCACAGAGCATAGCGCTCTACGAAATTCTCCTGCCCGGTCGAGTCAGTCACTGCCATGGTCTGTTCCGGTCTTCGCGCAGGTCGCTGATCCAGCCAGTATGGCATTCCAGGGACTTTTCACACGCCGTTTCCGGTCTAATTCTCGCCAGTGATCCTGCCCGCGGGTTCCTGTGGATATGACATCAACAGCCTCAGGCCCAAATCTACCGATAATTTGAGTCGCATGGGCAGGCGGACGACCCGCCTCCAGGTCACCGATCGCGCGCAGCAAAAGTTTTCGGTATTCGCGAATTCCAGCATCTGTTCTGCCGAGGTGTTCCCGGGTACGATCCTGAATCGCTCCCATGGACTCGACCGCCCATTGGTCGTGTACGTTGATATCATTGCCCATCCCGGTATAGGTCCGTGTACGCTGCTCTTCCGGGTCGTAACCGTAGTTGTTTCGTTTGTTCTGCCGCGACCGATAATTCGGTAGTTCGTAAAGATCCAGCCGCTGACTACGCATTTTGTTTTTGTCAGTAGGTGTTTTGAAACTGGTGAACAGTGCATACCAGTAACAGTTTTTGTCATCGACCGGCACATGCCACTGAGTGATCGTCATCTCACTGCTCATCGGGATACAGATGGCCTGCGGGAACAGTTGGTTGGTCACCCTGACGTGCTTGCGACCGTCCCCGAGATCGCGTACCGCCGTCAAGCGAAGGCCGTATTCGGTCTTGTCTACCTCGATCTGAGGCCGGGGATGCTCGCGCAGCAGGGTCGTCATCGGAATTGCATCCTCCCCCGCGGTATCCCGGAACTGCTGGCCATAGGTGTGGCCGGGGTCACCCGCTTGTGAGTAACGATGCAGGAACGATGCGTGAGCCGGGTCGATGCCGATCTCCAACGCCTGGAGCCAGTTGCACTCCAGGTGACCCTTGAAAGCGAAAGTGTATTCCTCCGGTGCCTCGAAACAGTCCATTTGGTCCAGGGCCGGGGGCGGCCCGTCGCCCATGAAAGCGAAAACGATCCCATTACGCTCCACGCAGGAATAGGCTGTCTGCTGAATCTGGCTGAAGTACGTGCTGCCCTCTGGTTCGGCTGGCTGTTCCAGGCAGTTACCGCCGGTGTCGTACAGCCAGCCATGAAACGGGCAGCGTATACCACCATCTTCCAACCGTCCAAAACAAAGATCCGCACCCCGGTGCGCACACTGCCGATCGATCAGACCCAGGCTTCCCTGCTCATCCCGGAAAAGAACGAGTCGTTCACCAAGCACCGATACGGCCACCAGTGGGCGCTCTCCGGCCAGTTCCTCGGACAGTGCAACCGGTTGCCAGTAATGGCGCAACAGCTGGCCGGCTGGTGTTCCGGGCCCGGTCTGGGTGACAAGTTCGTTCTGTTCTGTGTTCAGCATCCCTTCGCGTCCTGTACATCCGCCATTTCGGGCAGAGACTTTACCGCAATGTTCCCTGTCGGAGCCAGATGGACGCAAAGAGCGCTAAATGGCAATCCACTTTCTGGTAACGTTGTTTCTGGGAAAATCCGCAAATGTGCCCTGTACGTACGCGGGCTGGCTGGTACAGCCCGTGACCGCTTCTTCAACCAGTGAGCCTGGAGGTGTTGGTCCATGTTTGAACGAGAACTCTTTTCTACCGAACACGAGATCTTTCGCCGGTCAGTGAACTATTTTGTCAATGAACACATCGTGCCCCATCACTCGCAGTGGGAAAAGGAAGGACAAGTCAGCCGGGAGGTCTGGCATAAAGCCGGCCAGAATGGCCTCCTGTGCCCCACCATACCCGAGCAATACGGGGGTGCAGGCACTGACTTTCTGTTCAGCGTAGTGATTCTGGAAGAACTGGCACGAGCCGGCACGATGGGGCCTGGGTTTTCGCTGCACTCAGACATTGTCGCCCCGTACCTGGTTCACTACGGTTCCAAATACCTGAAAGAAAACTGGCTGCCCAAGATGGCCGCGGGTGAGGCGATTGGCGCAATAGCAATGACAGAGCCCTCAGCCGGATCCGACCTGCAGAACATCCGGACCACCGCCACGCGGGACGGGGACGAGTTCATAGTCTCTGGCCAGAAGGTATTTATCACCAACGGTCAACTCTGTGACATCGTGATCACTGTCTGCAAAACCGATCCCGACGCTGGCGCCTCAGGCACCAGCCTGATCCTGGTGGAAGCCGATCGACTCGGATTCGAACGTGGCCGTAACCTGGACAAAATCGGATGTAAAGCGCAGGACACCTCGGAGCTTTTCTTCGACAACGTTCGTGTACCCGTGGCGAATCTCGTCGGTGAGACGGGTCGAGGGTTTATCCAACTCATGGAACAGCTGCCGCAAGAGCGCTTGCTGCAGGCAATCCGCTCAGTCGCTACCGTCGAGGCCGCACTGGAATGGACTGTCGAATACACCTCAGAACGAAAAGCCTTCGGCCAATTGATCTCAGACTTTCAGAACACGCGTTTTACGCTGGCAGACGTCAAGTCGAAAACGGTGATGCTCCGGGTTTTTGTGGATCGCTGTATACAGATGCACCTCGAAGGAAAACTCGACGCGGTTGATGCCGCCATCACCAAACTGCTCTCCTCAGAGATGCTTGGCGAACTGCTGGACAAGTGCCTGCAGTTGTTCGGTGGTTACGGCTATATGTGGGAATATCCTATCGCTCGAGCCTGGGCTGACGCTCGAATGACCCGCATCGCCGGTGGTACCTGCGAAATCATGCGGGAAATCATCGGCCGCAGCCTGATCGGCAAGATTTAGTGCTGAATCGCCAGTAACACGCGATTAAACGATCGGCAAACCTCGCTGAGCGGGGTTTTCTTTGACCAGGGTCGGCGCTGGAATGGCGCCTGCCAAAGGCCGTCGGTAACAAAGCACTATAGACTGTAAAATGTGTGTGAGCCAACCGCACCCAAGGCTCTTGATCGTGCGGTTGAACCCGCACTGACACTGACTGGAGTTACGCAATGGCCCTTGGCATACTGGCAATTGGCGGATATCTGCCGAAAGCGCGTCTGCAGCGTACAGACATTGCAAATGCCAACGCCTGGTTCAACCCCGCGCTTAAAGGCCTGGCCAACGGTGAACGAACCATGGCCAACTGGGATGAAGACAGTGTCACGATGGCTGTGGAGGCAGGGCGGGACTGCCTGACTGGTATTGATCGCAATATTGTCGCTGGTATTTATATGGCATCGACCAGCTTTCCATTTCAAGACCGGCAAAATGCCGGGATTGTTGCCGATGCACTCAATCTATCCACTCGAATCCAGACCCTGGACATCTCATCATCGCAACGGGCCGGTAGTTCTGCCCTGTTGACCGCACTACTGTCTGTTCACAGTGCTGAAGGACCGATTCTGGTTTCAGCCAGTGAAAAACGCCGCGCTCGCGCTGCCAGCCCGCTCGAATTGACCACCGGCGACGGTGCAGCAGCTGTTCTGGTCGGTGAAGGAGAACCGATCGCCCACTATATTGGAGGACATACAGAGGCTGTTGATTTTGTCGACCATTATCGCGGTGAAGGTGAGGCCTTTGACTACAACTGGGAAGAACGGTGGGTGCGCGATGAGGGTTATATGAAGATCGCTCCAAACGCTATCAACAACCTACTGGACAAAGTCGGTGTTTCGGCACAGGACATCGACACGTTCTGCTTCCCCGTTGCCATGCGCCGCGTGGCCTCGAGTCTCGCACGCAAAATCGGGATTGCAGAAGAGTCCGTGGCGGATAACTTACAAAGCAGTTGCGGCGAGACCGGTAGTGCCCATGCACTCGTGCTGCTGGTACATGCCCTGGAGCAGGCCAAGCCGGGCGAGAAGATCCTGGTCGCAGGTTTTGGCCAGGGCTGCGATGTTCTGCTTTTTGAAGCCACCGACACAATCAAGGCGGCAGGTGATCGGCTGGCTATAAGTGGACATCTCGCTAACGGTCGACCAGAGAACCGATACACACGCTATCTTTCATTCAACAATCTGCTGACAATGGAACGCGGCATCCGGGCAGAAGTCGACAAACAGACCGGGCTAAGTACGCTGTATCGAAACAAAGGGATGTCGCAGAAACTGCTGGGTGGACAGTGTTCGGAATGCGGGACCTGCCAGTTCCCAAAATCAAAAATCTGTGTCAACCCGGGCTGCGGTGCGATCGACAGTCAGGCAGATGAGCCCTTTGCCGACAAAGCGGCAAAACTCAATTCCTACACCGCCGATCGCCTGACTTATTCCCCCGATCCCCCAACCTATTTCGGCATGGTACAGTTTGAGGGTGGCGGCCGGCTGATGAGTGATCTCACCGACATTGACCCCGACGTTGAACTAGAGGTGGGTATTTCCATGCGGATGGTGTTCCGGGTAAAGGACTACGATAGGCTGCGCGGTTTCCGCCGCTACTTCTGGAAAGCAACTCCACAAAACGATACACATTGAGGAGATTCAACTATGGCATCAGGCATCAAAGACAAAGTGGCCATCCTGGGTATGGGATGCTCCAAATTTGGCGAGCGCTGGAACGACAATGCTGAAGACTTGATGGTCGAGGCTTACGCCGAAGCCCTGGAAGACAGCGGTATCGAGACAAACCAAATCGAAGCTGCCTGGTTGGGCACTGCCATCGAGGAACAACATGTCGGCAAATCCGGCATCCCGCTGGCAATGGCGCTTCGACTTCCCTATATCCCTGTGACGCGAGTGGAGAACTTCTGTGCCAGCGGTACCGAGGCATTCCGCGGTGCAGTCTATGCTGTAGCTTCCGGTGCCTGTGATATCGCACTCGCTGTTGGTGTTGAAAAACTCAAAGATACGGGCTACGGCGGGCTGCCACAGCGAGGTCGCGGCTCTGTCAATGATCTATTTTGGGCAAATGCATCGGCACCGGGCTCATTCGCCCAGCTGGCAACGGCTTACTCGGCAAAACACAACATTCCAGCTAAGGATCTGAAACGTGCGATGGCCCATGTCTCGGTAAAAAGCCATGACAACGGATCGCGTAACCCTAAAGCACACCTTCGCAACAAAATTGACGAAGATAGGGTCATGAATGCACCCATGATCGCCGAACCGCTGGGTCTTTTTGACTGTTGCGGCGTCAGTGATGGTGCGGCGTGCGCTATCGTCACCCTGCCGGATATCGCTCGAGGGCTGGGCAAGAAAGACCTGGTTACGGTGAAAGCCCTGCAGCTGGCGGTTTCCAACGGCACCGAATCACAACACAATTCCTGGGACGGCAGCTACTTTGCCACTACCCGTAAAGCTGCCGAACGATCTTATCAGGAGGCCGATATCACCAAACCGCGGGATCAGATCAGTATGTTTGAGGTTCATGACTGCTTCTCGATTACCGAGGTCATCACCATGGAGGATCTTTACATCTCCCCTGAAGGTGGCGCTGTCAAAGACATTATGGATGGATTTTATGACGCTGACGGCAAGGTGCCCTGCCAAATCGATGGTGGTTTGAAATGCTTTGGACACCCTATCGGGGCCTCGGGCCTGCGGATGATCTACGAGATGTACCTGCAGATGAATGGCCGCGCCGGAGAACGACAACGCGAGCAGGATCCAGTGCTGGGCATGACCCATAACCTCGGTGGCTATCCACACCAGAATGTCTCCTCGGTCACGATCGTGGGTCGTGAAGGTGCCTAACACGTGTCCGATCTAATCTTTTTAAGGATGAGCCGAAAATGAAAATAAAAGCCGCTGTACTGTACGAGCCAAATAAACCCATGGTTGTGGAAGCCATCGATCTGGAGGAACCCAAAGAGGGGGAAGTGCTGGTTCGCATCGTTGCAGCAGGTGTCTGTTATTCCGATTACCACATCATGTTGGGGGAATGGACTCACCTCCTGCCTGTTGTACTCGGGCATGAAGGCGCCGGCGTGGTTGAGCAAGTGGGGCCTGGTGTCTCACGACTTACACCGGGCCAGTCGGTCATTCTGAATTTTCGCGCTAACTGCGGGACTTGCCACTACTGCATCATCGGTCGCCCGGTGCTGTGTAACGGCGTGGATGCCCCCAGGAACACGATGTTCGATGGCAGCAGTCGCTTGAGCAAAGACGGCAAGACGATTCACCATTTTGCGCGTACATCATGCTTTGCGGAGTACGTGGTTGTACCCGAATCGGGCGCTGTTGCGATTCGCGCCGACATGCCGCTGGATAAAGCCTGTCTTGTTGGCTGTTCGGTGATGACCGGGGTTGGCGCTGTGATCAATACCGCCAAGATCGAAGCCGGCTCATCAGTAGCGGTCATTGGCTGCGGTGGTATCGGTCTCAACGCCGTACAGGGCGCCGTGCTAGCTGGTGCGGGCCGGATAATCGCAGTGGACCTGCGCGACAACAAACTCGAATATGCCAAGACATTCGGCGCCACCGATATGATCAATGCCAGCAACGGCGACGCCGTGGCCGAGGTCATGGAACTGACAGCGGGTGGAGTTGACTATGCCTTTGAAGCGATCGGCAACGCCCACACCATCCACCAGGCCTACGAGATGCTGGCACCCGGCGGTACAGCCGTCGTCGTCGGCATGGCCCCGGAAAACGACGAGGTATCGATCAATGCTCTATCCTTCCCGCGAACAGAAAAATCAATTGTAGGCTCCTGGTATGGTGGTGCACGACCTTGGGTCGACCTGCCACTGATCAGCGATCTTTACCTAAGCGGCAAACTGAAGATCGACCCCATGATCAGCCGCACTTACGGACTTGATGAGATCAATACCGCCTACGACGCACTTGCAGCCGGGGAAGTCGCGCGCAGCATCATCGTATTTGACTGACCTCCTGCGGTGATCCTGCGATCCAAGGTGATGGGCGCTGCACGCCCTAACCGAATCTGCTGGAATCGGCTATAGCGGCGGCCGTAAGCTGCCCACTGGATGGGCTTTTTCAAAGGCAAGGGCGGCTCGCAGTACCAGCGCATCACTGCCAAGCGGACCCACGATCTGCAACCCAATCGGTCCCCCGGCTGCACTGAATCCACACGGTACCGAGATTGCCGGCTGGCCGGTGAGATCAAACGGCGCAACAGTCGCCATAAACTCACCATCACTACTCTCACGGTGTGGGGGCTGGTCATACCCAACTGGGAACGGTGCGCAGGTCAGAGTCGGCGCGACGAGAAGATCATACTTCTGATGGAAGGCTGCCATGCGCGCGCGCAACTCAATTCGCCCGGCTTCACCATCGAGAAAATCCACTGCACCCATCGCGTCACCCCGATTGGCACAGCGCAGCAGGGCTGCATTAGTCAGCTGTTTTGCTTTTACACCCAGGCGCCTGCGAATGCGAGCAGCTATCGGATCGCACACCACATCAGAAAGCGCATGAGCAGAACTGAGATTAAGCCGTACCGTGGAGACACCGGCACCCAGGTCTGCAAAAATCTTCCTGCTGCGCGCCGTGACCTGGCGGACGTCATCGTCCACTCGAGCAACACCGAGATCAGGCGAAAACCCGATTTTCAAACCCTTCACACCCCGGCCCAGTTGGGACAGTACATTTGGTGCTGCCTCCTGTATCGCATAACCATCCCGAGCATCACCACCTGCCATCACACTGAAAGCAAGGGCTGCATCACGCACGGTGCGGGTAAGTGGTCCACAATGCTCCATCATCATCATCGGACTGGCCGGCCACACGGGGACGCGGCCAAACGAGGGTTTAAATCCCACCCGTGGCGATGGCAACCATCCCAGTCGATACAGCCGCACCTGCCCCACCACTCGAACCACCGGGGGTCCAGTCAAGATTCCAGGGATTGCGCGTAACACCATGCAGCTCACTTTCAGTGACTCCACGCCATGCGTATTCCGGGGTCTCGGTCTTGCCCAGTATGACCGCACCGTGGGCCTTGAGCCGTTCAACCACGATCGCATCGACAGACCAGGGTCCACTGGCGTTAATCGCGAGTGAGCCATTCAGGGTTGGCCAGTCTTTTGTTTCAGTAACGTCCTTGATGGCGGTCGGCACACCATCAAGGAGTCCACGCGGCACACCTTTAGCCCACCGTGCTTCCGACGCCCGGGCACGACGACGCGCTCGTCTTCTGTCAATCAGCCGCCACGCATTGAGACTATCCTCACACTCATCTACCCGGTCGAGAACAGCGTCGAGAACCTCAAGCGGTGAGAAATGACCTGCCTTGTATCCCCTAACAAGCTCGGAAGCACTCTTATAGGCTAGCTCTTTCATAACTGATGAAGTTTCGGCTACTACCGAAAATTAGAATTGCTAACTGAGTCTGAGTCTAATATCGATACGAACTAACCCGTCAGACGTCGTCCCGCTCAACAAAATGAATCAGCACCCCACCTAACTCCGCAGGATGAACAAACCCGATCAGGGCTCGACGGGAACCAGGTCGGCCAACTGAATCGATTAACCGATATTTACGTCTGTCGAGGTGTTTTAACAAACCATTGATGTCGGGTACTTTCAACGCCACGTGATGTAATCCAGGACCCCGTCGTTCAACGAAACGGCCGATTGCGCTTCGGTCTTGCCGTGTATTGCCGGGGTCGTGACGATCAATCAACCGAGGTGAGTTGCTATCAAGTTCCGACAGAACCTCAAGTTCGCAATCTCCGACATTCAGAAAGAGCACACGAAGTCCGCCTACCTGCTGCGGTGCCCTCTGGTGTTGGACGATCCCGTACCGATCTGAAACAAAATTTTCCACAGCCAACTGAGTTTCATAGTCGGTCTGACGACTCTCAATTCGACAGCCCAAGTGATTGTGAAAGAACGCTTCCTCATTTGCGGTGTCTGCGCTGGCTATGCCAATGTGGTCAATGCGCTCGACCCAGTTGGAGGTCGCTGGCTGTAAATCCAGGTTGCAACAGAACCGAACGGCAGCCCCACAGGTAGCAGACCGATCAACCTGCACCTCCTTCCAGTTGCCCGCTACAGTCTGAATTGGCGTTGCTTGGAGAGCCAAACCTGTTGCTACTGAGAGAAGGTCGGACTCAGATACGTTTAGAGCCATATGATCCAGGCCTGTTCTATCCGGAGAGCCTAGAAACCCGTGCCCTTGTTCTACAACGCACAGGCAACACTCACCAATAGCAAACAGTCGAAGCGAACCATCCGGGTGTGAAATAGAACGACTGGTTAATTCAAGCGTATCGTTAAAAAACGCCGAAAGACTTTCAGGATCGGATGTTGACAGGGCTATATAAGCTAAGTGTGGATTCATGTCGACTCCGTACTCTGAAAAATTATGCCATCTTCTTTCAGTTTAACCAGCGCCTGTGACTTCAGCCCCAATTCTTTCAAGATTCCATCGGTATGTTGTCCCAGTAGTGGAGGTGGCGAGCGCACTGTCTTTGAGCCTATGGATTCTAGCCGGAGAGGATTTGATAACTGCTTTATTTCACCTAGTTGTGGATGGTCCACCAACTCAACCAGTCCCGTGGCTGCCACGTGCGGGTCTTCGAACAATTGTTGTAAATCGAAAACAGGGCCCGCTGGAACACCGTTCTCCATCAGAATCGTGGTCCACTCTATTGCACTACGCGAACATAGCCGTGAATTTAAAATTTTACGCAATTGTTCTCGATGACTGGAACGAGCGTCGTTGTCGACGAACTCACTCTGCTGGACCAGATGGTCAAGATCGAGCAAGTGACAAAGATTCTCCCATTGAGACTGGGTCGCCGCTGCTATATTAATTATGCCATCAGCTGCTTCAAAGGCACCATATGGATAGATCACGGGGTGTTCGTTACCAATTCGTTGTGGTATTTCACCCAGGCTGAGGTAACGCTGGCCCTGTACACAAAGCATCCCCACGACCCCAGCCAGAAGCGACGTTTCGACTTTTTGACCGCTCCCTGTGCGCTCTCTCTGATGAAGTGCAGTAATCGTTCCCAAGGCACTCCAGATTCCGGAAACGAGATCGGCAAGTGGCACTCCAAGACGCGTTGGCAGGCCGTCTGCCTGCCCGGTAATACTCATCATGCCTGACATGCCTTGGGCAATCTGATCATAACCCGGCCACTGACCATAAGGACCGTCGGTACCAAAACCTGTGATACTTGTGTAGATAAGCCGTGGCGCGTCCTTAACAAGCGTATCGTAGTCAAGACCGATGTTTTTCGTTGTTCCTGGTTTGAAATTTTCGACCACTACATCGGCATCCCGAGCCAGTTGTTGTAAAAGCTCAAGGCCTCGTGGCTCTCGAAAATTAACTGCTAAACTTTGCTTATTACGGTTGATGCTGAGGTAAAAAACGCCAATTCCGTCGTGATAGGGTCCCCAGCTGCGGGACATATCCCCACCCTGAGTGGGCTCGGTTTTAATTACTGTTGCTCCCAGATCACCGAGAATCATCGTACAAAAAGGACCGGCGAGAGCCCGCGTCAGGTCGAGTATTCGAATTCCTTCTAGAGGTAACGGCATGGTTACACTTCATTGATGACTTCAATTCTATCTACGATAGAATAACCGAACCCACTGGGTGAGGAAACAATCGTTACAGTTTACGCCCCGATAATTAGGCAGGCGACCGGTCGATGACGTTCGATGGTTAAATACGTAAGGGTTTACGTCGGCCGATCCCCATTAACCGTCACCCGGTGCATGTATCGACGCTGACCGTGATAATCATTCAGTGCGTAATGCTGTACGCAGCGGTTGTCCCACATCGCCACCGAACCATTTTCCCAGTGAAACCGGCACGTGAATTCGGGCTTTGTGGCTTGTTTATAAAGAAACTCAAGCAATGGTTTGCTTTCGTCCTCGGTCATGTTTTCAAAGCGAACCGTAAATGCCCGGTTAACAAAAAGACTCTTACGACCTGTCTCCGGATGGGTGCGGATTACGGGATGCAGGTTTTCGACAGTAGGTTGGCGCATAGCTTCCTCGGACAACTTGGTCGAGCGGGTCATATTGCGTTGCTCTGCTTCGGTTCGATCGGACAGAGTGTGATCAGAATGCACAGCCCGAAGACCGCACAGCAACTGCCGAAGACCGGTCGACAACCCTTCAAACGCAAGTTCCTGATTGGCAAACAGCGTGTCCCCGCCACTGTCCGGCACATCAATCGCATAGAGAATTGAGCCTAACGCGGGACGTTCTAGAAACGTAATATCTGAATGCCAGACCCCGCCAATGTTGTGCTCGGCATCTGCTTCCTTGACGATGGGCAATATTTCTGGATGGCCATCCAGCGGTACATACTGAGGATGCACATTAAGCGTGCCAAACCGGCGTCCGAACGCTTTATGACTTTCCAAGCTCAGATCCTGATCACGAAAGAAGATTACGTGATGATCAAGAAACGCCTGGTGAATCTCGCTGAAGGTCGGAGTATCACAATCCGCGAGGTCTACGCCTGAAATCTCAGCGCCAACAGCACTGCTGAGTGGTCTGACCTGAATAAGCTGGTAACACGTATCGTCAGTACTCATGTCATCCACACAGTGATCCTCGATGTGCTGTCGCGTCAGTCGCTATATCTTTTACAGAATTTGACCAAGTCATTCTACGCCCACAACACACGCGCTCCAACCTCATTGATCCATCTGATCAATGTCTGGCCGAGATCACAACGCCAGCAAGATAGAGGCTTTATACTTTCTTGATTACCTCTTTTTGCTACCACCGCATTATGTCGTCCAAACAGCACACGAACAGACAACGTAGAATCAGCGATTACGACGTTCTTGTTGTCGGTGCCGGGTTTTCAGGCCTCTATCTGCTATACCGATTACGTGGTTCTGGCTTTAGGGTCCGAGTCGTCGACCGCGCGCCGGATGTCGGCGGTACCTGGCACTGGAACCGCTACCCCGGTGCACGATGCGACGTAGAAAGCGTACAGTATGCCTACAGCTTTTCACCGGAACTCGAACAGGAATGGGTCTGGACCGAAAAATATGCGACACAACCCGAAATACTCCGATATGCACACCACGTTGCAGAGCGTTTTGATCTAAGACGGGATATTGAGTTCAATACCACCGTGACGTCGGCCGTATTCGACGAATCCAGACATCGGTGGCTCGCTGAAACCAGTGACGGTCGATCAATATCCGCAGACTTCTGTATCATGGCCACCGGTTGTTTATCAACCACGAACACACCGATGTTTGAGGGACAGGATTCTTTTGCTGGTCCGGTCTACCACACCGGAGAGTGGCCACACAAGGCGGTAGACTTTACCGGGCAGAAGGTAGGCGTGATTGGAACGGGTTCTTCGGCAATACAGTCGATTCCCATCATCGCTGAACAGGCCGAACATCTGTATGTTTTTCAGCGCACCCCACATTACACGGTACCTGCGTGGAATCGAATGCTTGAGAGCGATCCAGCGTCACGCAAATCGGGAAGAAAAGCCTACGGCTATGATGCGGACCTCACGATCGAGGAGATAAAGGCCGATTACGCCGGTCTTCGCAAACGCGCGCGCAGGATGTTTAACGCTCTCGCATTCATCCCTAACCGCAAGTCAGCCCTGGAAGTCGATGAATCCGAACGGCAGGTCGAGTACGAAGGATTCTGGCAGCGCGGTGGTGTAGTGTTTCTGGGTGCCTATACCGACCTCGCTAAAAGCCTTGAGGCCAATGAGACAGCAGCCGAGTTCATACGCGAGAAAATCCGGCAGACTGTCAATGACCCGGTGGTTGCCGAAACTCTGGTACCCACCTACACCATCGGCTGTAAGCGACTCGCCGTTGATACCAACTACTATGAAACCTACAACCGATCCAATGTCACGCTGGTAGATGTGAGTCAGTCCCCTATTCAGAAAATTACACAACAAGGCGTCTATGCACTGGACCAGGAATACAACCTCGATTCCTTGATCATGGCGACTGGATTTGACGCCATGACCGGCACCCTGCTCAAAATCGACATCCGCGGTCGTGACGGTCTCACGCTTAAAGAAAAGTGGGCAGAGGGACCCAAGGGGTATCTTGGGCTGGGAATCTCCGGATTTCCTAACTTGTTTATGATTACAGGCCCCGGCAGTCCGTCCGTACTCACCAACATGATGCAGTCGATCGAGCAGCATGTGGACTGGATCGTCGCGTGTCTGGAACACCTCCGAACCCACAATATTGCCGCCATTGAGGCCACCCAGTCAGCTGAGGATGATTGGGTGGCACACAACGACGCCGTAGCCGACGATCACATGCGAAATTCCTGCAGTTCCTGGTACGTGGGTGGCAACATTGAAGGCAAACCACGGGTGTTCATGCCCTACGTTGGTGGATTTCCGCTTTACGTCGAAAAATGCAACGAGGTTGCCACACAGAATTACCTTGGATTCACACTGACCACGTAAACCTGGTTAGGCTATTCGGCATATACTCAGCGCATGGCGACAACGGCTCAGCCTGCTTCTTTTATCTGGTCCTGCCAACACACCTGGCGGAGTGCCTCCAAGAATACACTCTGGTGTCTTGCCGGTTGTTCGATCGGCGACTGGGGCACTATCCTTTTCTTTCAGCTGACTGGTATCAGCTGGTCTACGATTGCCATCATGTTGATGGCAATCGTCAACGGCATACTGACTTCAATTGCACTCGAAACCATCATCCTGTCCCGACAGATGACCATAGCTACCGCATTTAAAACAGCTATTGGAATGTCACTCATCTCAATGCTGTCCATGGAGATCGCCATGAATCTGGTCGACGTTGCAATCACAGGCGGCGCGATGCTTATCTGGTGGATTTTACCGATCATGTTTGCAGCAGGTTTTATGGCCGCGGTCCCGTACAACTACTGGAGACTCAAGGCGTTCGGTAAGGCCTGTCACTGAGACTGTTTTCCGCTCAAGTAAACCGCTCCTGGGTATTTGTTACCTGGTGTAAAAAATAAGATGACTGCTAAAGTTGGCTACTGTACTGACGCCACTGGTACAACTGGCCAATTTTTGATTGAGCCCTGAAACTTCATGGAGAACGATATCCTGTATGAGCATCAAGATGAATTCACTGGACTTTGCAGCCCACGAGCTAATGGTCGAGATCTGGCGCGAATTCAATGCTGATGCCGATGCGCGGGTAGCAGTGCTGACGGGTACCGGCGAAGCGGCTTTTTGTGCTGGCGCTGATCTCAAGACTTACACCATGCCGTTTGCGACGACACCGGCACCGGAATTCACCCGCGTGTATACCAATGGCCCCGGTCTTGGGGGGATCACCCGAAACGTTAATGTTTTCAAACCGATTGTTGGAGCAATCAATGGCTATGCCATCTCGGGTGGACTGGAAATTGCCCTGGCCTGTGATATACGGTTTTGTTCACCCAATGCTGAATTTGGACTGCAGGATGTCCGCTGGGGTTTCCACGCCTGTGATGGCGCTCTGATTCGCCTGCGTGAAATCATCGGTCTGGGTCACGCCATGGAGATGATCCTCTCCGGCGACCGCTTCGACGCTGAGTTCGCCTACCGCACAGGACTTGTCAACCGAATTGTTGAACAAAGCGAACTGCTGCCAGAAACCATGACCTATGCTGAAAAACTCGCATCGCGCGCACCCCTTGCACAACAACTTGCCAAGGAAGTGATGTACCGTACCCATGGTTTGACCATGGATGAAGCCCTTCGTATCGAATCACTGTCATTCCGAAGTCTTGCGGACACCGAAGATCTGGCTGAAGGTAATCTTTCGTTTCGTGAGAAACGTGATGCTGTGTTCAGGGGAAAATAGCACGACGGCAGGCGAACGCAATGGCTAAACGATTTTGGTATCTCAGTCCCGACTGCGAAATGACCCTGGCAGAGGGTCTTGACGAATATACGTCAGCCTATTCTTTTCTTAACAATAATGACGGAAAAACCGAAGCGAGCGCCTGGTTCAGAAAACACGACCTGACGCATGTGGTTTTCGGTACGCTGCCATTCGAGATTCGGGGGGAAACCATCAATGACCTGTGGACGATCTTTGGGTCGGACGTCACGTTGAAAGGCTATATGCAGTTTTTCTCAGCGACCCAGATCAGCTATAACACGATCATCGAGAGTTATATTCCCCGCTATGGCAACAAGTTTAGTGTTTACTGGGAAATGGTCAGACAGATTCCCATATCCTGTGTCACAGTTGTACGCGCGTTCAAGATGACCAGGAAATGGCCCTGGCACCATCCCGAGGCTTACCTCACCCGATCACTGAAGGACATCAGGGTTGAATTCGGAATTCGACTGATCGATACCGCACAGTCTTAAGACAAAGCTTAAGTTACCAGGCAACATTTGCCTGATCTGGCGGTGAAAAACCTGGCACGAACTTATTGGACCATCTCGCTTACGGTCTGTTCAAAATAGGCCAGTGCCGGTTCATTACGGCCATAGGTCAGGTGTGATTGTGCGCCAGAGTCAAAGCCAAACTGTATGCCCTCACCGGTTGGAAAATCCTCATTCGATACGGTACCGATTACCAGTTCAAGATTACGCTCCCAGTGCGCTCCGGCACTCTCGCTGATAACGGGCTCTGGCACCAGAAAATCCAGAATAATCACAGACCGATCAACAGCATTGTCCAGCGGATAGATTCGCCAGATTTCCAGGTGGTCGGCCTGGACCACAAAGACAGTATTCGGGAAGAGCACGTAGACCAGTGCGGTATGGGTCACAAGATCCCATTCCTCCTCAGACAGGTCACGCAACGATTCGATGCTTCGACGCGGATAAGTGACCCGCAAATGAGGACCAAAGGGATGAAACAAGCACAGGTTACTGAAGAATATCGGGGAGATCGAATTCTTGTGCAGTACGCCAAAGTGATAAGGCTCGAGAAGCGAGCGTGAGGCATAGTGATAATGGCTCGCTAAATTGTAACTGCCGAGTTCGGGCCCTAATCCTCCCAATTGACTTCGCATATCGATCTCGCTCGATACATCACCGGTTTGAGCAGGCGTCGCAGACGCCCAAATCATGCCATCTGATTCCGTCGCAGGCAGAGATATCAACCCGCAGTCGGATCTGTCTATGCCGGGAAAACTCTGCTTGTCCGGTATACCCACCAGATTGCCCCTGGTATCATAATTCCAACCGTGATATGGGCAGCGGAATCGTTTTCCAGTAGTGCCGTGCCCCTCCGCGACCCGGGCACCCCGATGCCTGCACACATTCATAAATGCTCTAACTGTTCCGTCCTCCCCACGGACAACCAACTGGGGAACACCAGTATGGTCACAGGTCAGAAAGTCTCCCGGTTTGGGCAACTGGCATGACAGCCCGACCAATAAGGGTCGCTGTCGAAAAAGTACTTTGCGTTCCTTCGATAACCGTTCCGGCGATGTGTAATGACTCACTGGATTACAGTAAGTTTCAGCAGCGAGCTGGGTCGTCCCAGCATCGATGTGCTGTAGCACATCATGTACCAGGGCTGTTTGGAGCTTTTGGTCCATCGCCAGTATGGACAAAACCACCTCAAGTTTGTTCGGTGAATCCCCACGGGGCCTCAGCAGGGAATACAGTGCCTTAGTTTAGCGGTGTTACGACAGGTTGTTTAGTGTCGATGATCCTCAGGTGCCAACGGACCATCGGGTCAGCCGCCGGCCGACCCGATTGACCAGGGTATGCAAAGCAATCGTCATTGCTACAAGGGCAAACAATGCTGCAAACATCAGATCGATCTTCACCCGGCCGTTGGCCAACAGCATCAGGTAGCCCAGTCCGCGGGAAGCACCAACCCATTCTCCAATCACAGCCCCGATCGGTGCATAGACGGCGGCCAGCGTAAGTCCCGAAGCCAACGATGGCAGTGCGGCCGGCACCCGAATTCTGAACAGAGTCCGGCTGCTGGACGCATTCATGGTTGTCGCAAGGTCAAGAAATCCGCGGGGCGTGTTTCTCAATCCATCGTAGAATGTCGAGGCGACTGGAAAGTAAATAATCAGCAACGTCATGACGATCTTTGAACCCACCCCATACCCCAGCCACAGGGTCAGCAACGGTGCCAATGCAAATATGGGCACGGTCTGACTGAAAAGCATTAACGGCAGTAACAGTCTGCGGGCAGATCCCGAAACCATCAGATAAAGCGAAGTGCTGATACCAAGAACGGTGCCCAGCAGCAACCCGGCAAGGACCTCTGACAATGTGACCAGTGCATGTTCGCCGATTAACTCTGCATGATCGACTGCGGCGCGGCCAACCCGCAATGGGCCAGGTAAGATGAATGATGGCACTCCCGTAACCCGCACAAGCAACTCCCAGACGGTCAGGGCAACCAATACCACGATCGCGATATCGCGAATTTTTTTAATCATGACCGCAATGCGTCGAACAAGCGCGACTGTATATCCACTGTGTCCGGAGCATTGAATCCGCGAATAGGTGGCTGGGCAGCGATCTGGGTTTTCTGCAGCCCGGATTCAGTCAGCAGAAACACTTGATGAGCAATGCGTGCAGCCTCGGCCGGATCATGCGTCACCAGCATGACCGTCCGACCCAAGAGCACTTCAAAGGCAAGCTCTTGCATCTCGCTGCGGGTCCGGGCATCCAGTGACGAAAACGGTTCGTCAAGTAGCAACAAGGGTTTATCTTCCATTAACGTTCGCGCCAGAGCAGCGCGTTGACGCATACCTCCCGAGAGTTCATGTGGTCGCTTATCCGCATGATTACTCAGACCCACTTGACTGATAAGCTGACCTGCCCGTTCAGACATCGGCTCTTCGCCGCGCAACGAGGCACCCAGCATGACGTTTGCACGAACATCAAGCCATGGCAGGAGAAGATCAGCCTGGGCCATGTAGGCAACCTGTTCTCGCAGGGGCCGACCATCAGTGCTCTCTATGGATCCATTAAATTCACCGCCGGTATGCAGTCCGGCTATCAGCCTGAGTATGGTTGACTTCCCGACCCCGGAAGGGCCAAGCAGGCAGGTCCACTGCCCACCTTCAAGCACAAGGTCAAGCTCGTCGAACAGAATTACATCCCCGTGACGGAATCGTCCCCGGATTTGCAATTCAGGTGCAGCATTGGGATGGTTTATCCCAAGTTAACCCCCGCGACGGCTGCGGTTCATGACCTACTCACCTGTGATGTCGATCGCCAACGCCTGAACCGGTTTGATATTGGCTATAAGGCCTGCCGAATTGAGAAAGACCTCCATATTCCGGTAGCGCCCAGCATCCAGAGCAGCAGGACGCAGCGCAAAGCGCGACAGTGTATCGGCCCAGGCCTTCCGATTCAGCTCGTCCTGGAGTTCCTTGGCTGTCGCCGAGAAGATTTCCCAGCTCTGTTGCGGATGATTGACGATGTACTGAGTGGCTTTCTCTGTTGCGGTGAGAAAGCGCCTGATTGCATCCTTATTATGTTCGGTCCGGTGGGCCACGTAGATCAGCTCGTCGTACGGTGGGAGCCCTTCCTCTTCAAGATAGAAACAACGCCCCTTGATGTCTTCGATCGCCATCTGGTTGAGTTCAAAATTTCGGTAGGCACCGATCACGGCATCCACTTGGCCAGACATCAACGACGGCGACAGTGACCAGTTAACGTTAACCAGTTCGACATCAGCCAACGATAGATCGTAGCGGCCGAGAATCGCCGTCAGCAGTGCCTCTTCAACCCCAGCAACTGAATAGCCGATTTTTCGACCTTTCAGATCGGCGATGCTTCTAATAGGCCCCTCATCCAGCACCAGCAGGCAGTTCAGTGGCGTCGCTATCAGCGTGCCGACCCGGACCAGAGGCAGCCCCGCATGCACCTGAAGATGCAGCTGCGGCTGGTAGGAGATCGCCAGATCGAACTTGCCAGCGGCCACCAGTTTCGGCGGGTCCGCAGCATCGGCCGGAGCAATGATCTCCACTTCCAGACCTTGCTCAGCGAAATAACCGTTCTCCTGGGCAATGATAATAGGCCCGTGATTAGGGTTCACAAACCAATCCAGTATCACGGAAAGCTTAGCGGCAGCCGCCAGCGACGGTATGATCAGAATCAGAACAAATAGTAGTGTTCTCTTCATCACGGTTTTCCAACCCCCTTGTGTATTACGTTAAATTAAAGATCAATCTGCTGGCCCATCTGAATCCGAATGGCCGCACCGTGTCAGGACACACAGAGGATGAACATCCAGACGCTGCAGGCAAGCAATCAATGCCATTAAGACTATGAATCTGGAATGTGATGCGCAATTCAGATCTCTCCTTCCGGCTCTGGAAATCTGAAACCGCGCTCGAGACTGCAGGCGGGAGTCCGTTTCCTTCGCCGGCATTACCCGGTTCAGGTTCGATGGGTCAGCGTTCGCTTCTCAGCCTTTAGGCACCCCAACGGATAGCGGCTTCTAGAATAGCAGTCGTTAAGCACCAAGACAACACATCCCGACCCCTAAGACCGCTGAGCGTGCACCAGTGACCTCATACACTGATGTAGGCTATGCTTAAATAGGGAGCTTTCAGAATGCCTGATAACCACAACACCGAACATCCGATGGCTGGCGGCGGCAAGACTGTCTACGGTGCCAGTGTCGGAATTCTCATGCTGGATACCATTTTCCCGCGCATACCCGGGGATTTTGGCAATGCCGCTACCTGGCCGTTTCCCGTGATGTATCGTGTCATCCGCGGTGCATCACCTCACCGCGTGGTTCGAGAGCGTGCAGACGGGTTGCTCGATGCATTTATCGAATCAGGCAAACAATTGGTCGCCGACGGCGTCGATGGCTTGACCACAACCTGCGGTTTTCTATCGCTGTTTCAGGATGAGCTGGCACGTGCAGTAGACGTGCCCGTCGCCGCATCTTCATTGATGCAGGTACCCATGGTTGAAAAACTCCTGCCTCCGGGCAAGCGGGTGGGGGTGATGGCGGTGTCCCGAGAAAATCTGACTCCCGATCATCTGGCCGCCGCAGGCGCGGCCCTTGATACTCCGATTGTGGGGACAGAAACTGGCCGGGAGTTTTTCCATTTTATTATGGAAAACCGGCCGACGATGAATGTGAGCGCCTGCAGACTCGATCTGCTTGATGCGGGTAGACAACTTGTCAGCGACCACCCGGATGTTGGTGCGGTTGTACTCGAATGCACCAACATGGGACCCTATGCCCCCGAACTGCGACGTGAGCTTGGCATTCCGATTTTCAGCGGCATCTCGTTTATCAGCTGGTTTCAGTCAGGACTGCTACCGCGCGAGTACAATGGCATCACTGCCGATCCACGGCATTTGGCCGGATAAGCCTGTGCACATACTTTGCGCACATAGGTCTGCAGCATGCCGGGCGTACTGAGATGACCCGACAGGCCCCATTACTATGTTCATTTTCACCGCCCGGATAAAGTGACCACCAACATTTATCGACAGGAGTACCCTTAAGATGATTCCAGAAAGTGCTGCCGACCTGATGTCCTGGGAGAAGAAAGCATTTGTCCACCTCGCGCTAACTTTGGCCGATGGAACACCCCAGTGCACACCACTGTGGTTCGACTACGATGGCACCCACGTCATCATCAACAGCGCCCTTGGCCGGGTCAAGGACCGGGCCATGCGGCGTGCCCCGCAGGTGGCCCTGGCGATATCTGATCCGGATAACCCCTACCGCTATATCCAGATCCGGGGCAAGGTCGTCGATATCACTGAAGAAGGTGCCTACGACATGATCGATCACCTCTCCGACAAATACCGGGGAGAACCCTTTGACCATACCGAGGGAGAGGTCCGGGTCACTTACCGGATTCTCCCTGAGTCGGTCCAGCCCAAAGGCTGAAAAATCTCTTAAAGGTGTAAGCCCTCCTTCCAGAACCCGGGTCGAACGCAGACGTTACAGGAACATCGTCAGGACGCCCGTGTATCCGTAGAGGCGCTGGTGTGAGATCTCGCCATTGGCGAAGAACCCAACCAGTGGCAGATCGCCGAATTCCTCCTGGATGAAGCCAAGTTCTTCCGAGTTCGTGCCGAAGGTGTGGCGGCCGCGCCCCAGGCAAGAGAAATAGAGCGCCCCCCTGGGCTTGGCCTTGGTTGTCCGGTCCTTAATCTGTTTGAGCATTCGGACCAGGTCATCCCGAGCGGTCGTACCGTCTCGCCGACAGAACATGATCTGCGTACCTTTCTGCGGCAAATCACCGATCGCGATGAGCCCGTTTTCTGCATCAATACCGACAATGTTGCGCACCAGGTAGTCGCCGGTATCAGAGCCTACGACGGGCAGCGCCGCAAATATGTACCCTGCCGTTCGAGCCAGGTCAGCTGCCAACGTCTCTCCAATATCCTCCTTGAAGATCTCCAGTGCGGGGCGTCCATCGATGCGCAGCACAATGTTGCGGCTGACTTCGGTAATCGTCCGCTTCGGCCCGATTGGAGAACAGCCCTGGGTCAGGCCGGTGCACACCGGCACCTTTTCCGAGAACAGCACCCCTGAGACACCCCCGGACGTAACGGTATCGGCAATCTGCAGGTTGCGGCTGCGTGAAGACGTCAGCCCACCGACCAGGTATCCACCGTTTAACATCTCGGAAAGATCGGGAATTAATTGCTGGAGATCGGGGCTCTCCGGTGCCGCGTGGACCACCGCAAAGTTCTGGATATTGTCGCCAAACCACCCTCGATGCTGATGATCAAAAGCATCCAGGTCGTCCTGCACGGCCGGAAACACCCGGAAAGAAGTTTCCGGGAAACCGCAGGCCATGACGGTCATCGCCGGCTGGTCGTAGTCCTCATGACCGGTGCGGAGTATGCCGATGCCGGTCGTTCCGACCCAGTGCGGTATGCCGGTCTTGTCCTTAAGACGTGGCACGATTTCCGCCAGTGCATCAACGTGGCTGTCGGTGGTATAGATAAACCCGAGGTTCCCGGACCATGGCTGACTGGCAATTTGCTCTGCACACTGGTCGACGGCATCCTGCCACCGTTCCAGCATGGAACTCCCAACCCGAAACTGCTCTGCACTCATGGCGATCCGTTGCCCTCCACTGGCAAATAAAACGACTTCAAGGCAGCCCACAGGTCTCAGCGCACCCGAGGACTAATCGTTGGCGTAGAATGATATCCAGAATATACAGCCAAGCCCAGTGTGAAATGATCAGGTGACCGCACAAAAAGGAGATTCTCATGGCACGCGTTCGCGATATTGATATCAGTGAAGTACCTGAAAACATTCGACCCATCTACGAACAGTTTTCGAATGAATACGGGCCTTTCCTAAACCAGGTTAAGGTATTTGCCCACCGCCCGCCTGCCCTGAAACACATCATGGGTCTGCTGTTGGACCTGGCCGACGAAAGCCTGCTGCCTAAACGCCACCTGGAGATCGCTCTGGTCGCAGTGTCCAAGCTCAATGAGTGCACCTACTGTGTTGCCCACCATGCCCCCCGACTGGTTGATCAGGGGTTGTCGGCGAAAACGGTTGCCAACATCCTGGACCCGGACTGTGAAGGGCTGGACGACATCGACCGACTGGTTCGCGACTTTGCTGTGGAGGTTACTCTCAGATCAAATATTCTGCGTGACGACATCTTCGATCGACTGAAACAACATTTCAGTGAAGAGCAGATCGTCGAACTGACCCTGCGCACCGCGCTGTGCGGTTTCTTTAACCGATTCAACGATACCCTGCAGATCGGTATGGAAGCCGGCGTAATTGAGGATATGCTTTCCCGGGGTTCAAGCATGGACGACCTACCGCACCCTGGATCGCTGAAGACACAACATAATGCGCCGATCGGGCAACCGATTCCCACTGACCAAGTCCAATGAGTTGGGCTATGCGATCAAACTCAGGAATGTTTTTTTGGACTATTTTTCTTCTAAGCACATAGGAGGCTTTTTGATGCAGACACCGCTCGTTCCCCGACAGCCTGTTCCTAACCTTACTGTTCCCATTGTCGACGGTAGCACCTGGACACTGGCTGACCAAACGCCCCAACAGTTCACCCTGATCGTGGTTTACCGTGGACTGCACTGCCCCATCTGCTCACACTACTTGGCTGATCTCAATCGACGAATTGAGGCCTTCAATGAACTTGGTGTCAGTGTGCTGGTACTATCGAGTGACGATGAAGCCCGAGCCAGTCAGGCTAAACATGACTGGCAGCTCGGCAGCCTGGACGTGGGTTATAACCTGTCGATAGAAACTGCACGCAAATGGGGGCTTTATATTTCATCTTCTAATGGTAAAACGTCAGCCGGTGTGGTTGAACCCGACCGCTTTCCGGAACCTGGCCTGTTTCTCGTGCGACCCGATAACACTCTTTATTTCGCGTCCGTCCAAACAATGCCTTTTGCCCGCCCATCGTTTGCCGACATCCTCAAAGCTGTGTCTTTTGTGATTGAGAAAGACTATCCGGCTCGAGGCGAAATCAGCAACTAAGATGTTATCTGGCCTTGATGGACTTACCTGCAGTACGGTAAATTACTTCATCATCAATGTATTCCACAGACTGCCCGGTCATAGGCACAAGCGCTTTTCTTTTCTACCTTGAACAAACATCTGCCGATTCAGATCACTACGGATCAGAAACAACAGTTCGCTCGGGATGGTGTCGTGTGTCTGCGCGGACTGTTTGATGAGAACTGGATCACATTACTGACAGCTGGTATTGAACTCAACCTTTTAGAACCTGGTGAACACTCTCGAATCTGGGATCGTACTGACAACAATCGAACCGTTTTCTACGACTCTGATAACTGGCGGCGTATCTCCCAGTATCGGCAGTTTGTTTACGAGAGTCCGTGTGTATCTGTCGCAACCGCACTTCTGGATACCGACAGCGTCAACTTTTTCTTTGACGCGGTATTCGTCCGCTCTCCTGGAGTTACTTTTGCGACACCCTGGCACCAGGATGAGCCGTACTGGTCGGCCGAAGGTCTCGATACAGTCAGCATCTGGATGCCGCTGGTCCCGGTTTCTAGACAAAGTGCTCTGGCGTTTGTACCCGGCTCCCACCTATGGCCAAACCATTACCGTCAACAGGATTTTGGAGAACTGAATCCAGACAGGCAGCCGGATGTAGACACTGTTCATTTTGCTGACGACTGGGAACCATTCCCTGATATTGATGCCGACAGAGACGCATTCGATGTAATTAGCTGGGAGATGAACCCCGGCGACTGTATCGCATTCAACGGCCGCATCATACACGGCGGCTCCGGTGCACTACCACCCGAGCGGGATCTTAAAGTGTTCAACACCCAATGGCTGGGCGACGATGTCCGGGTCAGCTTCCGTTCCTACGGTATGGATCCCGACCACACACAGAAAATGCACGCCGCAGGTCTTCGTCATGGCGACCGTCTCGACGATACCGTCTACCCACGGCTGCCCGCACAACAACTCAACCCGATCAGCTGAAAGCGCTCGAGGCCAGGGCACAATTCGACTCATGACCCGAAGGACACTGCAGCGTGCGGCGTTTTTCTGGCTTTTCGTCACGCTGTCCGCATACCTTGTGTACATCTATCCCGTTCAACGGTTGACCGACTGGCTTGGCCGCCCGGATCTTCTCAAACTCCCCTCCACGGTAGGTCTGTGGATGCTGATGATTGCCATCCTCTGGCTGTCTTTCCGACGGAGAAGCCGTGTGCTTGAGTGGATACTTTTCAACTGGCTGGGGGTCGGGTTTGTATTTTGCGTACTCTGCCTGGTCTATGATCTTGTCCGACTGATCAATCCACTCAACGACCAAGCCGCTGCAGCCGTGATCCTGTTGATGGGGGCAGGTCTTGTGACCTTTTCATTTATTACCGCACAGACAACCACGCACAAGACATTACGTTTCCACAGTCACCGACTCCGCAAGGACTACCGGTTAGTCCAGATCAGCGATGTGCACATTGGCTCACGCAGCAGCAGGTTTCTGGACCGCATTGTGCAGAGCATCCAGACACTTCATCCCGACATGGTTCTAATCACCGGTGACTTTCTGGATTCAAGTCGCATCAGAGCGAAAGATATCAAAGCGCTTAAGACACTCGCCATGCCGGTGTATCTGTCGATCGGCAACCATGAGCGCTATATCGGCCTGGACAAGGTGGTGCCCCTGCTCGAAGATACTGGCGTCAGGGTGCTTCGAAACAACAGTGTGTATATCGACGGCCTGCAGCTGATCGGTATTGACGATGCCGATGATGTTCATCAGGTTGGTCGTGAGCTTGCCGACATCACACTCGATCCTCAGTGTTTCAAAGTACTTCTCTACCACCGACCACTGGGATGGGACTCAGCGGTAAAAGCGGGTATTGACCTGACACTTTCCGGGCATACCCACAATGGACAAATCTTTCCGTTTAACTACCTGGTCAGACAGCAATTCAAATTGATCACCGGCCTGCACCGAAGCGGTCACTGCCAGCTTTATGTTTCTCCGGGCACAGGGACCTGGGGACCTGTGATGCGCCTGGGATCACGCAATGAGATCACCTGTATTGACCTGATTGCATCGGGGCTCTAGCAACCGAGACCTGCACTGAGCTAGGGTCCCTTGCCCACGCCTCAGGCAGGAACCACGTCGAACGCCATGCTGATGCGCCGCTGATCAGCTTCATGGGCGATGGTCCGATGGTAAAAGTAGGAAGGGAACAACAGCAACAGGCCCTCTTCGGGCTGAATAATTTCCACCAATGGTTCCGAACGGGCATGAAAATGTGAAGGTCGACTGCCAAACTCGATCCAGCCGCCATTCGAGTCGCCGGCCAGCACGACTTCCGGTACCTCCACGTAATACACACCACTCAACCAGGCTGATGGATGTATATGTGGGACCTGATGACTCTGCGTGTGCATCACGACCGACCAGAGCGTTAGCCAGTAGTCATCTGGTTTTCGTGCCGCAAAAGGATGCTCAGCCGAGACTGGCAGTTGTGAACAAAACTCATCAATTGCTGAACGGAGGAGCTGTTCCAGTTCAGCAACGGGTCCGGCCTCATCCAGCAACAGTTGCCCGATTACGGCAGTTGCGGTAATTTTAGACTACGCAATCTATCATTTGCCGATCGAAGGCGATAAACGGGGACAACACCATGCGCTACGGTTTTTACCTGCCCACTAGAGGCCCGACTTCAGATGCCGATTCTCTGGTTAAAATCGTTGAAGAAGCAGAACGGCTGGATTTCGACTCAACCGTGATTGCGGACCATGTGGTGTTTCCGGTACAAATCGAATCAAGCTACCCTTATACGGTAGGCGGAAACTTCCCCGGGGGCTGGGAGACGTTGGAGCAGTTGTCGTTGATAGCCTTTATTGCCGGCAAAACACGGGACCTCCGGCTGATTACCAGTGTCATGATACTGCCACACCGCAATCCCGTGGTCACCGCGAAAATGCTGGCGACTATCGATGTGCTGTCTAAAGGTCGGCTAACAGTCGGCGTGGGTGTCGGCTGGCTGCGCGAAGAATTTGAGACGCTGGGATGCTTTGAGTTTGACCGTCGCGGCGCACTGTCTGATGAATATCTTAAGATCTTTAAAATTCTCTGGTCGCAGGAACCCGCCAGTTTTGACGGTGAGTTCTACCGCTTTGATGCACTCCACTTTCTACCCAAGCCGGTACAAATCCCGTATCCACCGATCTGGATCGGCGGCCACAGCCGGCCAGCACTACGACGGGTAGCGCGATTCGCGGACGGCTGGCATCCCGTCGGTGCCAATCCAGCCGTACCGCTGCAACCGAACCAGTTCGCCCAGTCCTGCGACGAACTGCGTCGGCTGACCGAACTCGAAGGCCGCCGCTATGAAGATCTTACGATCTGCTTCAAGGCGCCTCTCTATGACAAGGAAACAACCACCGTATCAGGCATTGATCGGCGTCCGTTTTCGGGCAGTACATCACAGGTCGTCGATGACATCGGTACTTACGGAGATCTTGGTGTGCATGAGTTGATTTTCGACTTTCGCTCCGATGCACTGAATGAAACACTGGAGCGCATGGCACAATTCCGTGAGGAAATCTGTTCACAAGCACCTTAGCCGGTACTGTGAGATTTCAGCCTGTCTGCCGGTCGACTTTTTAGATCAGTCTGCGCAGGACACACCGGAATTACGGCGCCCGATGCCAGCCGATCACCTGTCTATGAAGAAGCCCTGGCAGGCGTGTTTTCCTGGACCCCGCTAATTGATATATTTGATAGGTCACCACTAATCTTACGAGCCAGAGTACCGCCAAACCTGAACTGGTAACCCTACAGGAGAAGCCTCACATGCTAAGTGAACGGCAACGTAATTATCGGCAGGAATACCGGTCACGGATCGACAGCTGGTACAACGGTCCGGTCCACATACTCCTGATTTATGTGATCGGACTCACGGCGATGTGGCTGTTCGCCCAACATCTTGAGAGTGTACGCTGGTGGGAATGGCTGTCGGTGCCGATATTTCTGCTCGGCTGTAATATCTTCGAGTGGTACCTGCACCTCAAGATCATGCACCGGCCACAGAAATCAAAAGCCCTGCGTGCTATCTACAACCGACACACGCTTCAGCACCACCAGTTCTTCACCGACTCAGAGATGCGCTTTCGCGACCAGAAAGACTGGCGCGTGACTTTCTTTCCGCCTTATGCATTGGTCGTGTTTATCCTGATCTCAATTCCAGGCGCCGTGCTGTTCTACTACCTGCTAACCCCCAACATCGGCTGGCTTTATATTTCGACCACCACGAGTATCTACCTGATTTATGAGTTCATGCACTTTTGCTGCCATATTGATGAAAATCGTTTTGTTAGATACATGCCGCTGGTCAATACGCTTCGCCGTCATCATACGGCCCATCATCATTCACGACTGATGATGGAAAAAAACATGAACCTGACCTTTCCGGTCGCGGACTGGTTATTTGGCACCTCTGACCTGGATCGAGGACTGCTGGGTCATCTTTTCAACGGCTACAGTGAGCGGCACCTGAAAACCAACCTCCGAGGCCGACCCCAGCGGCCGGATATTGCCGCGGCTCATCCCATCACACACTGACAGACAGCAACCGTTCCAGCACGTACCATGCCGGTTCATATCAAAATCATTGTTTCCATCATCACATTGATCGTCGGCGCACTGTTCCTGTACTTCGAAAATCGTTACGGTCAAGTCTTTGTCGGGCTCGTTGGCGCCGGCCTGGCTGTGTTTATGGTTATTGCAATGTGGATGTTTCGTGAACCAGGGCGGCGCGCCTGACCTTTCACTCGGTATGAAGTACTACGAAGGCCGCCGGACTATTGATGGCATCATGGTCACCGTGGACGGCGAGCCGCTTGACACACGGTATGACCTTGGGCAGTTCACCGATCTTGGCTTCGAGTGGTCTTATGAGGGCGATTCGCCTCGACAACTGGCCCTGGCACTCATCGCAGACTGCATCGGAGATGACGACGCCCGTAACCTGTCGACCGTATTTATGACACGGGTGATAGCCGAACTCGACAATGACTGGCAACTGAGCGAGGAGGATATCCGCCGCGAGGTCCGATCGATCCGCGACGCGGCCTGATACCTGATCAGTGCCTGTTGTTCAGTGCGTAGCCACACCCTGAGAAGGCGGTCGCCTGACCAGATCCCAGATGCTCGGTACTGCCCCGATCGGTACCACGATTAGTCGAGGGCTGTTAGCTGCCAGCGCCTGTGTCAGTTCGACTTCGAAAACCTCCGCTGATTCAACAGAGCATGAGCGAATCCCAAAGGACTCGCCCAACGCCACGAAATCTGGGTTGGTCAGGTCGACAGCAATGTGCCGACCGCCATAACTCGCTGCTTGTATGGTCTTCACGTTGCCGTAACTGGCATTGTCAAGAATAACAATCACTATTGAAATGTTATGGTGCACTGCGGTGGCAAGTTCCTGCAACGTGAACATAAATCCCCCATCACCACACACTGCAACTACCTGGCGGGCAGGATCGGCTACTTTCACTCCCAGTGCAGCCGGCAGAGCGTAGCCCAGGGTTGCCTGGAATCCGGGACCCATGATAGTGCGTGGCTGATAAGCCGGCAGTGCATAACGAACATACGAACCCAACTGAGTTACATCCGCGACAACGATGCCATCTTCGGGCAATGCCGCTCGCAGTGCACCGGCAAGTGCTGGTAACGGCTCCAGGGTCGACAGCTTGCCAGCGACTGCTTGTGCGGCCTGATTGCAAAAATCGAGATATGAGGCTCGATCGACATCTGTGGCTGGTACCGTATCGACAATCGCCTGTAGCCCTTTATCCGCTGAAGTCATCAGTTCGATATCAGCCGGCAACGGACGCCTGATCGCGGCTTCCTCGATATCGATCCGTATTACCTCGACATCTTGCTGCCGCCCCCAGGCAAGCGCCGGTGCGGTAAACCGTGTCCCGACCACCAGCGCAACATCTACGCGTTCCCAGATATACTGCCCGGTGAGGAAGGTAAAAGACAACGGGTGGTCATCGGGCAACACACCCCGGGCGCTGATAGTAGAAATCACCGGGATGCGAAGTTTTTCTGCCAACTGTTTAAGCGGCCCGCCGGCCGTCAGTGCACCACCGCCTACCACAATGACAGGGTGCTGCGCTGCACACAGACTTTTCACGGCCCGCTCGATCAGCACGGGATCCGGTTCGGCGGTACTTTCACCTGACGGTGCTTCCCGTAGGGTTACTTCTTCTGCAAGCGCCAGTCGATCTGGCGCCATCTCGAGGACCGCGGGGCCGGGTCTGCCTTGGGTCATTGCCCGGAACGCCTCCTCCAGCAGCTCGGGCACCTGGTGCGGATGGTCGACCCGCTCGGACCAGCTCACCACGCCACGCGACACAGCCAGCTGGTCGCGTAGTTCGTGGGCAATACCCAGTCCTTCACCGATCTGGTAGGACGGGATCTGACCGGTAATACACAGCACCGGTTGTCCGGCAGCAACCGCAGTCGACACAGCCGCCATCGCATTAAGCATACCCGGGCCCGGAACGGCCATGAACACGCCAGGTCGCCCCGTCGCCTGGGCATAACCCATGGCCATAAAAGCGGCCCCCTGCTCATGGCGAGTGTGGACCGTACGGATCCTGTCCCGGCACCCGTGAAGTGCGTCAAATAATGGGTCGAGTTGGATACCTGGAATACCGAACACCGTATCGACACCGTGCGCGAGCAGTCCTTCAACTATCGCTTGAGCACCATTTAGCTTTGGCATCACCTTACTCCTTTTCAACCCCGTATCATGTTGACAGAACGCCTGGGTGTGCATTATCCAGCACACCGGCCAGATTCGAGTCTCTGCGGCAGATTCTGGCCGGCTCACCCATAATACTGAATTTCACCGCTGATCATACGCACCACTGTATGTTACTGCTTGAACACGACGCCAAGACACTGCTAGGTCGGTATGGACTGGCGATTCCTCCAGGCATTTTGGTCAAAGCAGGGGATCGAGTTACCGACAACAGGCTGCCGGACGGCCCCTGGATCGTCAAGGCGCAAGCTGCGACCGGCGGACGTGGAAAAGCGGGCGGCATCCGCACCTGTGAAGATCGAGCACAACTCGAAAGTACCGTTCAAGAACTCTGTTCACGGCTTATCAATGGCGTACCAGTCCAGGGCTGCCGGATCGAATCGAAAATTTGCACCACTCGTGAGTGTTACCTCAGCCTGTCACTCAATCCAATTACAGGTCTGGTAGATATTCTGGTCTCGCCAGCCGGAGGAGTTGAGATCGAATCCTCAGTGTCTAAAGGGGGAGCATTGCGCCGAGCCTCTGCACTGCCCGACTCGACAGCTATCGTCACAGCGGGCACACCACTCCTCAACGCGCTTGAGGCTGATAAGCAGACACTGGCTACAGTCCTTGAACGTCTGGCTGACGCGTTCCTCGAACTTGAAGCACTGCTGGTTGAGATTAATCCTTTATTCATATTGCCCGATCAAAGTTGTCTGCTGGGTGATGCCAAGGTCATACTCGACGCCAATGCGTTCACTCGACAACCGCACCTTGAGCGATTTCTTGTAGATCGTGTAATCGATTATCCTGAGGCTGTCCTCAAACTCCATCATGGGTTTGATTTCATTGTGACCAACCCCCAGGGCACGGTCGGCCTGCTGACAACCGGTGCCGGGCTCAGCATGATGCTGTGTGACGAATTACGCGCGCGTGGCCTGGCACCGTACAACTTTTGCGATGTTCGTACCGGCGGCTTGCGCGATGACCCGCAGCGCCTGGTCGACGTACTCAGTTGGCTTTGCCAGGGACCGTGTACCAAGGTCATTCTGATCAACATTTTCGGCGGAATTACTGACCTGGGTGTGTTCGCTCGCCTGCTGGTGCAAGCCATGGATCAGGTGACGGAGCAGAATTTGCCGATGATTGCCCGGCTGATCGGACCGAACCAAGCGATGGCAACTGACATACTAACAGCCTCATCACTCGAGATTTCGGTACACCAGAACCTGTCCCCGGCCCTCGACGAGGTCGGCGCACTGGTCAGTAGGGAGGTATCGTGATCCTGAACGATCTGCTTTGTGCTGACACACCGGTGATCGTTCAGGGCGCGACCGGCCGCACGGCAAGACGTCAAATCGCAGTGATGAAGGAGTATGGTACCTGTATTGTGGCTGGGGTATCACCAGGCCGGAGGTCCGGGCCGGATGACGAAGTCGAGATCTATCCCACCTGTGGGGGTGCTGTTGATGCCACTGGAGCCGTGACTGCGATTCAGTTTGTACCGGCAAGCACGGTTGCTGACGCGGCGTGCGACGCACTGGAATCCGGCATTAAGCTGCTGGTTACTGTAACCGAGGGTGTGCCGGTACATGATTGCGCCCGCATTCGCCGAAAGGCCATCGACTCAGGGGCCGTCTGGATCGGCCCTTCGACGCCTGGCATCGCGGTGCCTGGGGTTATTAAACTGGGGTTCATGCCGGAAATTGCTTTAGCCCGCGGATCGGTGGGCGTAATGTCCAAAAGCGGCACCTTGGCCTATGAGGTCTGCTACCGCCTGGTGTGCGAGGGCCTCGGCCAAAGCAGTTGGATCGGCGTCGGCGGAGATCCGGTCAAGGGGACACGGTTTGCAGAACTGCTAGACTACTTTACAACTGACCCCAATACTGAATCGGTCGTTGTGGTCGGCGAAATCGGTGGTGCTGAAGAGGAAGAACTGGCTGCGGCGCTGAGCGACAGTGCCTTTGATAAACCTTGCCATTGCCTGATCGCCGGTGCCAGTGCCCCTGCTGGCAAAACACTGGGTCATGCCGGTGCCCTGGTTCATGGTCATCATGGCAGCTTTGCTGCGAAGGCCACCGCGCTGGAGGGGGCCGGCGCAGTGGTGCATCGGAATATCGACAGCATGGTCAGCGCAATAACTACCTGAGGTTTATATACTTACGCTTGTCAACTGGAACGATATGATGGATGAAGACACCCTCACATTCGGGTTGACTGAGACCCAACGCGAGATGGTGATGTCCGTGCGACGACTGGCGCAGCAACGGTTCAAGGATCGATGGCGGCAATGGCAGGACGGTACCTTTCCCTGGGAAAACATGCGCGATCTAGCCGAGATCGGCGTGCTCAGTATGTCTGTACCAAAAGCCTACGGTGGTCTCTCGATGTCGGTGCTGGACGCCGCTCTGATCCTGGAAGAGATCGCGAAGGTCTGCTATGTGACCGCCATGGCGGTACTGGGTGAAGTGGGGACACAAACCTGGATGATCGCCCACTTTGCACCAGAGAATATCAAGCGCGACATACTCCCCCGGGTCGCTGCAGGGTCGGCCGTACTGTCGATCTGTATGACCGAACCCGACGCAGGTACCGATCTGGGCCGGATACGCACCAAGGTCACGCGTGACGACAACGAACTGATACTTTCGGGCACTAAAACACTGATCAGCCGGGCCGATGTTGCCGAAGGATTCGTCGTATTTGCCCGGATCGGTGATACACCGGGTGTCGGAGGCATAGGCGGTGTCTACGTTGAACGGGATACTCCCGGCATGACCGTCAACACCGCCTACCACACAATCGGTGGCGAGTACCTCTCGGAGGTGGTTTTTGATCAGTGCCGTATCCCATCGACTCACCTGCTGGTCGACAGCGGCGGTTTTAAAGACCTGATTTCGGCGTTTAACATTCAACGCTGCTTGAATGCCAGTATTTCACTGGGCCTGGGTGAAGGCGCCCTGGAAGAGTCAATACGCTATATGCGAGAGCGTAAAGCCTACGATCAGCGCATTGGGGATTTTCAGGGCATGCGCTGGAAAGTCGCGGAAATGTATCGCGACATTGAAGCGTCGCGGAGTCTGCTTTATCGTGCCTGTGTCAGTGCCAATCCGTTTCCAGACCCCATACTTGCGGCGTTGGCCAAGATGACGTGCAACCAAATGTCCCTGCGAGTGACCAGCGAGGCCGTACAGATCCATGGCGGCTATGGATTTGTCGAGGAGTTCTTGGTAGCCCGCCAGTACTGCTGCGCACGTTATGGTTCACTCGGTGGAGGGACCACTGAAACGCTTTCAAACCTGGTCGGGCGTACATTAGTCGACGGGCTTGATGATGCCGACGGGTTATTGGGATATCATAACTATTGAGATCGGTTTAAGCCGTATCCAGATGGAGAAGGCTGCTCGATGCGCTGTTCATGGCTGATCCCTGTACGTGACGGCGGCACCTGGCTTGCTGAGGCCGTGAGGTCCGCGCTAGCCGGGTGCAGTGACGAGGATGAAGTCGTACTCGTCGACGACGGCAGCGTTGACGGTGCAGTTGAGGCCCTCGCACCTCATCCGAAACTGAGGACACTACACCAACCGAAACGCGGTCTGGTTGCCGCGCTTGAACACGGGCGGGGACAGTGCCGCGGCCAATATATCGCTCGACTGGATGCCGACGACATCGCGCTACCCGGTCGACTGGACCATCAGATTGCGGCGCTCGATACTGACCCAAACCTCGCTGCGGTCGGCGGTCGCGCCAGACTTTTTACAGACAGTGGGCCGGTAGCCAAAGGCATGCAATGCTATGTTGACTGGATCAATAATCTCGATGACCCACACCGTGAACTTCTGGTCGAAAGTCCGTTACTTCATCCTGCAGTCACATTCAGAACTGCCCACGTGGAACACGCCGGTGGTTATCGCAGCGGCGAAATACCTGAAGACTATGACTTATGGCTTAGGCTGGTGGTAAATGGCCACCGCATTGCTAATGTGCCGTATGAGGTCGTATCGATTCGGGATCATGCCGGTCGCCTGACGCGTACCGATCCACGGTACAGTCGAACCGCATTCGACAGCTGTCGGCGCAAATTTCTTCAGGCAACAGCTCTGGCCGGACCGTGTAGGGTTGTTCTGTGGGCAGGTGTACGGGGTGGGCGGCCGTGGCTACGCTGGTTGAAAACCGGTGGCCATCAGATCGTTGCAGTAATCGATATTACAAAGTCGACCGTTCGTTCTGGCGTTCCTGTTTTACCCCCCGCCGCGCTCCTGGACCTCGAACTCGACGTATTGCTGGTGGCTGTTGGCACCCGCGGTGCGCGGGACCGTATCCGCAATGAACTGGCAGTGCGGCGGCCGGACTTGGTGGAGGGGCATAATTGGTGGGCTCTGTTATGATGCCGAATAGAGACTGCAGATCAACAGCGTATTTCAAACTTGAGGGGGCGCAATGTCTGAGGGAACCGTTTTTATCGACAATGACTTTGTTTCACCGGCCGATGCAAAAATGTCGATCTTTGATGTGGGATTTATCTGGGGTGACACTGCCTATGACGTGACCTCCACCTGGAACAACTGGTTCTTCATGCTCGAGGAACACCTCGACCGGTTTCAAAAGTCGGTCGACCGATTTCAGCTGAAAAGCCCGTACAGCCGCGACGAGATCCGTACGATTTGTGCCGAGTGTGTCCAGCGTTCCGGTCACTCAAACGCCTACGTAAAACTGCAGATGTCCCGCGGTGTACTTTCAAGCCGGACCGTAGATCCCAGATTAACTGACAGTAAATTTGTTGCGTATGCAATCCCTTATGTCTGGATATGGGGCGAAGAGAAATGCCGTGACGGTGCAAACCTGTATCTCAGCACCTTCGAGCGAGTATCGTCAAAAGCCGTGGACCAGCGGATCAAGAACTACAACCGCGCGGACCTTGTTCAGGCCCGCTTCCAGGCACTCGATGAAGGCTGTGATGATTCCATTCTGTGCGGACCTGACGGCTACCTGACCGAGGGCTCTGGCTACAACATTCTACTGGTAAAGGACGGCAAAGTGGCCAGTCCTGATCACAACGTTCTGGAAGGTGTGACACGCAGTGTCGTCTCGGAACTGTGTGCACTCGAAGGTATTGCATTTGAACTGCGCAAGATCCATCCCGACGAACTCAGCGACGCGGACGAGGTGTTTGCCAGCACGACTGCAGGCGGTATCATGCCGGTGATCCGTATCAGTAACAAACCCGTAGCCAATGGCGAAGCAGGCACTCTAACCCGTCAATTACAAACGCGATACTGGGAAAAACGCGAGCAAGGCTGGCACGGTACCCGGATAGACGAGATTCTGGAATCGCCTGTGCGTAAAGCCAGCACCGCTTAACATACCCCGTACTTCATCATCGTATTTGCGACCGGTCGCTGACCGATCGCAGTGCCTGGAACACAATGAGTCCTTCTCGTGAACCCATGAGGGTCGCGGAGTTTGCATCGCTCGTCGCGCTGCTGACCAGTCTGGTAGCGCTTTCCATTGACGCGATGCTCCCAGCCCTGCCGCAGATCGCGGCCGACTTGGCCGTCAACGATCCGAACGATGCCCAACTCGTGATCGGCCTCTTTCTGCTCGGCAATGCTTTTGGCCAGCTGTTGTTCGGACCCCTGTCAGATGCCTTTGGCCGTAAACGTGTCATCGTTGCAGGGCTCTTGCTGTTTCTGATTGGCTGCTTCGTGTCGGTGATCGCTGAGAGCTTCTCTGCATTGCTGGTAGGACGTGTGCTGCAGGGTGTCGGTGCATCTGGACCACGAACTGTGAGCATGTCCATGGTGCGTGATCTTTACTCCGGCCGGTCAATGGCACGGATCATGTCGATCTCGATGAGTATTTTTATTCTGGTGCCCACCCTCGCGCCGGCACTGGGTCAGGCCATCATGCTGCTTGTGGGCTGGCGCTACATTTTTGGCACCTTCATTGTATTTGGTGTGCTGGGTCTGTTCTGGTTACTGTTACGCCAGCCCGAAACACTGGCGAGCGAACATCGCCGCCCGATGCGGCCCGCAACGCTAGTTAGCGGCTTTGTCACCGTCTACCGCAGTCGCGCCGCATTGGGATACAGCCTGGCGATCGGGACCATGTTCGGCGCGTTTATCGGATTTTTGAGTTCAGTCCAGCAGATCTTTCAGGATGCTTTCGGCGTTGGGACATGGTTTCCCTACCTGTTTGCCGTACTGGCCATTTTCCTAGGCATCGCGTCACTTCTTAATTCGAGAATCGTGATGCGCTTTGGTATGCGAAAAATCGTCACACTGGCTATGACCTGCAGTCCCGTAGTGTCGCTGGCGTACCTTGTTATTTGTCTTTCAGTCGATGATCCGGGCTTGATCGGGTTCATGGTCTGGGGTGCGCTGTGCTTTTTTGGCATAGGTCTTTGTATCGGCAATATCAACGCACTCGCCATGGAACCGCTTGGCCAGATTGCGGGCCTGGGCGCTGCTGTTGTGGGTTTCTTTTCCTCGTTCGTCGCGATTCTGGTCGGTATTCCGCTCGGCCGTGCCTATGACGGCACCCAACTTCCTCTCATCGCAGGTTTCGCCGTACTGGGTGCAATAGGCCTGCTTCTCGTGCTCTGGGCAGGACGTGATGTTACTCAGACATCACAAAACTAGAAGAAATCCTGTGGCGTAATTGGTCAGATGTTCCAATGTCTCACCCACCGACAAACTCGCCCTGACACTGATGCTTTCTACTGGCAGGTTGACTGGGTGTGCAAACTGTGCGACAAAAAACACTGGCTGTTAGGCACCTATCTGTAATTGGATCGAAATGGAAAGAAAGCTGAGCACAATATTTGCCTCTGACGTAGTCGGATTCAGCAAGATGATGGCCGCTAACGAGGAAATGACGCTTGAATTACTGCAGCAACGCCGGCTGGTTATCGATGGGGTCATCGCTGAACATGACGGCAGCATATTCGGCACTGCCGGTGACAGCGTGATCGCCGAATTTGCAAGCCCCATCAGAGCCACCCAATGTGCGGTCCAGATGCAGGGCAAGATGCAGGCCATGAATGAAGATGTGCCAAAAGAACAGCGGATGGTGTTCCGCGTCGGCATCAATATCGGTGACGTCATGGTATCCGACGACAATCTTTTTGGTGATGCCGTCAACATTGCCGCGCGCCTGGAAGCCGAAGCGAAACCTGATGGTATCTGCATTTCAAAGTCGGTACTCGACATGGTCAGTCAAAAGTTACAGGTCTCCTACCAGGATGCCGGTGAACTTGAACTGAAAAACATCGAGCAGCCCGTCCAGGCTTATTTTGTGATTCAGAGCAAGGGCGCGACGCGCTACGTCCAGCATACCGATGCACCCCAGGTGAAAGTCGAGCGTACTGAGGCGGGCTCACTCGCTGTCATGTTATTTAAGAACCTGAGCAAGGATGAAGAACAGGCCTATTTCTGCGAAGGATTTTCAGAAGACCTGATCTCGGCCCTGTCACGGTTTCGCAAGCTGATGGTGGTATCGGGTAATGCCAGTTTTGCCTACCGGGATAAATCCCGAAGCCCGAAAGAGATCGGTCGGGAACTCGGTGTGCGCTACATACTGGAAGGCAGTGTCAGAAAACTGGGGCCCAAAATTCGGATCAGTACGAGCCTGATCGCAGCCGATCGAGAAAACACAGTATGGTCAAACAACTTCGACACCACCATGGATGAGATCTTCGACATTCAGGACGAATTGGTCGAAACCATTGTATCCACAATTGTTGGCCGGGTAGAAGCAGATGCACTTCAGGAACTCAGCAGTAACCGACCCGAGAATCTGGCGGCTTATGATGTTGTCCTACAGGGATTGGAATACCACCGACGCAGCATGACCGCCGGAGAAAATGCCCGTAAAGCGTATGAGCTTTTTAACAAAGCCATCGAGATTGACCCCAACTACGCCCGTGCTCATGCCTGGCGAGCCTGTTCGATGGCAAACACAGCTGAATGGTATCCGCAGGATTTTGACGACAGCTGGTTTGACGACTGTACGGCCAGCGTGACCCGAGCACTTGAGATCGACTCCAACGACCCGGAAGCACATCGAATCATGGGTGCTATCAAACTAAAAAAAGGAGATTTCGACCTTGCGACGTATCATCACGAACGCGCCGTCGAACTCTGTCCCAGTGATGCTTACATCCGGTCTCGCTACGCATCGTTACTGATTTATCTGGGAGAACCACAGCAGGCACTGGACGAGATCCACCGGGCGATGCGAGTAGACCCATTCTGCCCGGATGTGCTGTTCGAGGACGAAGGCATGAGCTACTACTGGCTGGGAAACTACGGAAACGCGATTGAAAGTCTACGTAAAGTCAAAGTACCGACCCGAAACAGCCTGTTTTACCTTGCCGCTGCGCTGGCCAAAGCTGAACAAACGGAAAAGGCGTCGGATACCCTGAAACAGGCAATTACCACCATGGACATGACTGTGGAACGATTTGTAAGTGCCCAGGGTTACAAAGACCAAGAAAAGCGGGACGAACTTCTCCAGACACTGGAACCCATTGTTGTCTGATTTACCAGCTAACAATAATTAATGCACGGTGTTGGTTAAGATGCGTACTCAGATCTACCAGATTCTGTATAGCGATAGCCGGCCATTCGCCCACCCACGCCCGGCGTATCATTATTGTCGTAGGATCACGCGGCAAACTGTTTTACTTTTCACACGCAGACAATACACGTGATGTCTAGTTTTACTCGCCCCCAGTTTCCAGGTGACCTAACTGGTGGTGCTATGGCCATGGCATTCGCCATCCCCGAGGCCGTGGTGTACGGCGCCATGGTATTCGCACCCTTTGGCCTGGAATACATCCCACAGGGTGTCATTGCTGGAGTGATAGCAGTGTTCTGCGCCAACGTATTCACCAAGCTACCTGGCAGTGTTCGCAACCAGGTGAACATGCCAGATCCCATGCTGTCTCTGATGATGGTTGCGTTCTCTGCGAATCTTGCCGCATCCCATCCAGGTGCGCACCTCGACACCATATTAACGCTGTTGTTTTTTATTGTTTTATTGTGTGGATTCTTTCAGACGCTGTTCGGGTTGTTCAAAGTTGGGGTTCTGGCGAAGTACATTCCCTATCCGGTATCCGCTGGTTTGTTCAATGGTATGGCCATACTCCTTCTAATCAGCCAGATCCGACCGATGCTGGGACTGGACTTCGATACACCCATCTGGGCATTCGAACACATCAAGTTTCTGACATTCGTGACTGGCAGCGTAACGATTCTCACAGTAGCCTTCGCCCCGAAACTCAGAATCCGAATCCCTGCGCCTTTGCTCGGCATGGTTGCAGGTGCGGCCATGTACTATCTGTTCGTTCTGATCGGTCAGGGCGAACACCTCGGCGAAACACTCGGAACGATTCCGCTCACTGTGCCAATGCCTGTATATGCTCCGGATTTCTGGGAACTGCTTTCGTCGAGCACCCTCGGCAAAGTGTTGATTGAAGTTACGCCGATGGCACTGGGACTCGCCACCATGGCTTCGCTCAAATCACTGGTGGTATCGGTGACGGCGGATAACCTGCTTCGGGAGCGCTCAGATTCAAATTGGGAACTGATCAGTCAGGGTTTCGGGAACATCACCTCATCTCTGTTCGGCGGTCTTGCCGTTGCTGGCGACCAGACTGCGACAACAGAAATGTTCCAGTTCGGCGGCTCTACCCTCTACGCGCGGCTGTTTGCCGGTCTTGTGGCCTTGGCTGTTGTTCTTTTTCTGGGGCCAGTTCTGTCACCCGTACCGCGGGTTGTGTTGGCTGGCATCCTGGTGATCGTGGCACTTCAGGGTGTAAACCGCTGGAGTCTTACCCTGCTACCGAAACTTCGTGAACGGCAAGACCGGGGACAGGTGGTTTCCGATCTCGTCGTGGTGGTGCTCGTCGCCTGCGTATTCGTATTTATCGACATACTCGTTGCCATCTCGATTGGCGTACTTATCTCGATTATTTTTTTCGTGGTCCGGATGAGCAAGGACATCGTACGCCGGGAATACAACGCGTCAAGAATTCGCTCCAACGTCTACCGGCCCGATAAGGATATCATCTATCTTGAGCAAAATGGCGACAAGATCCAGGTATACGAACTCGAGGGTTCGCTATTTTTTGGCACCGCCGATAAAGTCGCCAACACCATCGAAGACTCCCTTTCGGAAAACATTGATACGGTCATTGTCGACCTGGGCCATGTCGCGGATGTAGACAGTACAGGGGCGCAGATTCTTCTGCGCATACGTGACCGATGTCTGGCCAAGGACAAAAAACTGTTGCTCAGTTCGCTGGATCTGATACGCGACAACGAGGTGTTATCGACTGCACTTTCCGTATCTAACAGTACTCCCCATCCAGATCAATCCTATGTATTTAAAACTATCGATGATGCGCTGGCCCGCGCAGAAGACTGGCTCCTGGACAAGGCGTTCGGTATTAACCGTGAACAACATGTTCTCTCACTGAATGAGACAGACCTGCTTCAAGACTACTCCAGCCAGGAGATCGCAGTGCTTGCCGCCTATCTCGAACAACACGAACACGATCAGGGCGAAGTCATTCTGCACCAGGGTGAAGCAGGTGATCGACTCTGTATCCTGATCCGTGGGCGAGTCGATGTGGTGATCGATTTACCAGGACAAGGCGGCGAAAAAAAACTCCTCAGCCTGTGCGCTGGCACCATCTTTGGCGAAATGGCGATTATTGATCGAAAACCCAGAGCTGCAAACGTAGTCGCGAATACCACCGTGACAGCGATGCACCTTCGAGACGAGGCACTGTCAAGATTGCGCAAGGAATATCCAGAACTCGATCACCGGCTGAGCATGGGAATCGCCAGTGAGTTGTCCAAGCGCCTGCGTATCGCGAACCGTGTCATCACAGAACACAAGTCCTGACGTCGATTACGTATGGTCCAGATCCGATTTCAGGATTTGCCACACAGGCACCGATGGCAGATTCCATACCGACGCAGGCTTAAGTGGTCATCGGTTGGTTTCTGATCTCCCACCGGCAACACCACCAAAGCGGTCAACCACTGACAGGCAAACGGCAACCAGAGGCCCGACCCCAAAGGCCATCATCAGTGTACCGATACCGACCACGCCACCGAGTTGCCAGCCAACGATCAGCACCGTGATCTCAAGTCCGGTTCGAACCCAACCGATCGGATAATTTGTGCGCTTCTGGATCCCGGTCATCAGTCCATCGCGAGGGCCGGGGCCAAGGTTGGCTGTGAGGTACAAAGCACTGCCAAAAGCCAGTAGAAAAATACCGAGCAAACTCTGCGCCATTGCCATAGCGAAGCCGGTTGGCTGTGGTAGCATCGGTATAGTTACGTCGATCGCAATCGCGACCACGATGATGTTCGCAATCGTGCCCATCCCCGGTCGCTCTCGTAGCGGAATCCAGGTCGTCAGAACCAGAATACCCACAACCAATACGCAGGCTCCGATAGACCACCCGGTCTGTGCAGAGACACCTTGCGCGAGGGTTGTCCACGGGCTGACACCCAGTCCTGACACAATGAGCGAGGCGTGACCCATGCCGAAGATCCATAACCCGACCAACAGGAAAAACACACTCTTGAACCCGGGACGCAGGGTCATCGGATCCACCGCGCTCCAGGTTGTGGTCGGCACAGCCCGGGCCAACTGAAATAACGCCCGCTGTTTCTGTTGCATTAAGAGTGCATCAACATCAGTTCATGGCTTGTCACGACAACACGGCTTCAATCGGCTCCCCCTCAATTGCTCGGGACGTCGATCCATCTACTGCCGTAGGCACCTCTCCCAGTAGCGTGACTCGATAGAACTGTCGGTCAAAATCAGTCTGGTAAATGTCGCTGGGTGCCAGATGAGCCGTTGCACGGTTGTCCCAGAAAGCAATGCTGCCTTTTTCCCACCTGAAGCGCACTGTGAACTCAGGGCGCACCGCGTGCTCCCAGAGCAGTTCCATGATTTGCTGGCTTTCACGGGGAGTCAAGCCGGTAATGGATTTAATATAACTCGGGCTACAGTACAGCACCCGCTCGCCGGTTTCCGGATGAACAGTGACCAGCGGGTGTTCGCTGACCATCAGTCGCCTTTTAACACGCGTCTCAAATTCCTTAACACTTTCCCCGTCCGCAGTAGCTTTCGCTTCGAATCGGTGAACCCCGCGTAACTTATCAAGCATCTCCCGGAAAGTTGGTGACAAATTTTCGTAGGCTGTGACTAGATTGGTCCACTGAGTATCGCCGCCATAGGGCGGCACGACATCACCGCGAAGAATAGACGCTGCGGGTGGGTTGAGTGCAGCAGTAACGTCGGTGTGCCAACCAGACCACGGTCGGGTCGTGGGTGGAGCCGCATTCTGGGTTGCCGTTCTGAATTTGCTCACCGAGTAGATTTCAGGATAGGTCTCGTCATGGCCGAAAACGACGTGCCCCGGTGTTAAAGCGCCAAAATGGCGCGCAAACTGAACCTGCTGGAAATGATCGAGATGCTGGTCTCGGAAAAACACGACTTTCCATTTCAGAAGTGCCTGGCGGATCTCGCTGACTGTTCCCGCTAAGAGCGGCTGAGTAAGATCAACATCTTCGATCTCCGCACCGATGTGTACAGACATCGGTCGAACATTAATCTTCGAATTTGTTACTGGCATGGAATGCTCTTTGGGCCGATCGCGGTCTGCCAGGGGCTTAGCCTGCCGCCACAAACATCCAGCGTGGCACCGGTCACGTAAGAAGAATCATCAGACAACAGGAAGATGGCGGCACGGGCAATTTCGTCGACCTGGGCTGGCCGACGCATCGGGATCTGCTCGATGCTCAGACTGCCGGTATCATCGATACAAACCGTATCCACTGATATGGTTAACGGAATTTCAGACAACCGTGTTTTACGGCAACCGATGGTTGCGTCACCACATTGACCACAGTAACAGTTGTCTCGAAGCCAGATCGAGTGGAAAAACGACTCCCGGCCATCATTCCAGACCGTTCGAACACCCGCCTCAACGGTCTCCACAGTTTGTAGCGACAACCCTGTCACCGTTCGGTCTATCATGTTCCCCGGTATTCCTCTGGCTTGCCCAGCATCGTGTCAGCTGACCCTGAACCCGCCGCGGTCACACCTAAGGGTCGCAGGAGCATCTGATAATTTTCATCGGTAAACGGCATGGACCGGCCTGTTTCCGTGTCAAAAAGCTCACGCGAAACCGTGCTCAGTCGCCCCAGGTAAATATGTAACCCAAGACTTGGCATCGCACCCTCGGTATGAACTGCGTGTATGCCATCACCGCCTAGCACCATCGTGTCTCCAGGATTCAGAACCCGGCGCTTAACCAGTTCCAACTGGCCTGATTCTGCCTGCCGGTAAAGCAGATTAACCTCGATGCCTTCATGGCACCAGCTCGTGTGGTGCGAAACGCACCCAGTAAACCGAGACCTCGTCGTCCTCGTACAGACATTCATCCGCCGAAATAAAGGAACCGACCGCCTTGGCGATGCCCTGAGGATCTGCGAATGTCTGCGATATAAGCGCTTTAACAGCCGCCATAGGCCGTGTGCCAGCCGCCGCAGAGCGCGCACATCGCACAAACCTATTCAATGAAAAAGACATGTCGATCTCTCTTGAATCACAAACAGCGATGCCACCGTCATGGTGTAGAACCTCCTGCCGGCACAAACACATTCAGGATACCAATGAACCGAATGTGGATGAACGCTATGATACGCCATATGATAAGCCTTTCTGTTGTTACGTTCGTCGGTCAGGCCAGCTGACCACGATAGCAACCGGTTTGCGCAGTAACGCCGTTCCCGAGTTTACCGATCATGACCCCTACAGCCCTGCCAATCACGATTCCTACGGAGGTTTTTGACATCCCGGTTCACGAGGTCCGCAGGGGTTATCGAAGCGATGTTTACTTCTGGCGTGCCAAACGAACACTTGAGGCCAATCATCGCAGTAATACAGCAGCTGTACAGGTGTTTCAGAAAGGTGAGGCGGTGGTGTGCGGAATCGAGGAAGCACTGGCAATACTGATGCTTGGGATTGGCCATTACCGGGATTCCACCCGCGCATTTGAACTATTCGATCGGTACATCGAGCAGAAAAGACGGATCCGTTCGCTCTATCGCGCTGATCCAGAGCAGCTTCAGGAAGCCCTGGACGAGCGAAATCGAATCGAATTTGCGCTGGATGAGGAATGGGTCCGCGAACTCGGCCAGATCAGCGTCAGCTCTCTACGTGACGGTGACACGATTGCGCCGTGGGAGACCGTACTGCTGATTGAGGGACCTCTTTCGGAATTTATACACTTGGAAACTCTTTATCTGGGGGTACTTGCACGGCGGACGCGAATTTCAACCAACGTCGCACGGGTTGCCCACGCCGCCAACACCAAGCCGGTTTTCTTTTTTCCGGCGCGTTTCGACCACTGGGCTGTACAAGGCGGAGATGGCTATGCGGCCTCGATCGGTGGTGCGGCCTCCGTCTCCACAGATGCACAGGGCGAGTGGTGGGGAATGAAGGGTGCGGGCACCATACCGCATTGCCTGATCGCCGCTTGCGACGGGAGCACGGTCGAGGCAACACGCTCGTTCGCGGAGACCTTTCCGGACACATCACTGGTGGCACTGGTTGATTTTGACAACGATTGCGTCAAAACCTCACTGGAAGTGGCTCATGCGATGGGGGATCGCCTCTGGGGTGTCCGACTCGATACCTCTGAATCGATGGTAGATGTGTCACTCAAAAGTGCAGACAGCCTTACCGATAAGGCCGGCGTAAACCCAGCGTTGGTTCGCAACGTACGTCAGGCATTGGACGATGCCGGGTTCAGACGTGTACGGATCGTGGTTTCTGGCGGTTTTGACGTCGAAAAGATTGCATCATTTGAATCGGAACAAGTACCTACCGACGCGTATGGCGTTGGCTCTGCCTTTATGAGAGGTAGTTTCGATTTCACCGCAGACGTGGTGAAACTGGACGGGGCGCCGATGTCGAAAACCGGTCGTCAATTTCGGGACAACGAGCGCCTGGTCCCGCGGGCCTTGATGACCAGCTGATAAGGCAATCTGGTCAGTATTCGAGTCGTTCCGAAATCAGGTTAAGCGTTGTGGCTGATGCTCATCCGCCCGGCCGACCGGCCCTGACTCAGTGCCTCGGTGAGTCCAGCCGGGTTTCGACAGTCACCGATAAATGTTTGTGGGTAGGACAAAGCCTCTGCCAATTGAGGGAGTGGGTTATCGGGCACTGATCCCAGGGCAAGAACCAAGACGTCAGCCTGTATTCGTTCCTCGTCTCCCGACGGGTTACAAACCATAACAGCCGATCTCTCGCACCGTATCAGCTGTGACTGCAACATCATGTTCACGCCGTAGTGCCTGAGCGACGCCAGACGCATTTTACGTAGATTCCATTCCAATACACTACCGGCCCGTGACCTCTTCTCGACGATGGTCACCCGATCAGCGGTCGTTGACAGAACCTCGGCAACATCCAGCCCTACAAGCCCACCACCCACAACCACCACGTCACCGGTCAGCGACTCGCGTGTGGTAAGAACTTCGATCGCCTGAACCACATGTTCGTGCGGTGTACTGTCGTCCAACATCAGTGACCTTGGCACGCTCCCGGTCGCAACAATCAGATAGTCAGGCTGGAGCGACCGGATCAGATCCAGATTCACCACCGTGTCCAAAACAATCTGGATATCCGCACGGTCGACTTCTTCTACATAATAGTCCAACAACCGTTGAAACTGCGGCTTGGACGCAAAACCGGCTGCCAGCTTGAGTTGCCCCCCCAGAGCACTTTCGCGTTCAAGCAATGTCACCTGCCGACCGCGATCAGCAGCTGCCAGTGCCGCTTCCAGGCCCGCAGGTCCACCGCCGATCACGACGATATGGCCCGGTTTCACTTCCTTCATATAGGCCGTTTCTTGACCCATTTCCGGATTGACAGCACAGCGTGTCTGTTTAACGCCAACAAACTGGATGCAGACGTTGCAACCCAGACACGGTCGTATTGCCGAGGCGCTCTTCTCCGTTGCTTTACGCGGAAGGTCGGGATCGGCAATCAAGGCCCGTCCCATTGATACCAGATCTGCAGATCCGTCTCTGAGGAGGCGTTCGGCTGCATCCAGATCGACTATACGGCCTACCGCAATCACAGGAAGATCAGTCTCCTGACGAATCGCCTTAGCCAGATCGCCAAGGCACGCACGCTCCTGCAGGTAAGGCTGTACGATCCATTCCATACTCGAATAACACCCAGCAGACACGTGCAACGCAGAAAATCCCGCCTTCTCAAACAAGGGCACCAGGCAGCGTGCCGCATCTAAGGTCAGACCACCTTTGAGTTTTTCGTCAGCCGAAAAACGCAACAGAACCGGGAAATCATCACCGACCGCTTCACGAATGCCCCTACCGATTTCGAGAACAAACCGGGCCCGACGTTCGCTGCTACCGCCGTAGGCATCTGTCCGGTTATTGGACAGTGGTGACAGAAACTGTGCCCCGAGATAGCCATGAGCGGCGTGAATCTCGACCGCATCGAAACCGACCTGCTTGGCCCGAACTGCGCCTTCTACAAAGTCAGCAACCAGCTGACGAATTTCTGCACCGCTCAGTACTGAAGGTGCAGCTTTCATCACCGGGCAAGGAATCGCGGATGGAGCCACCAACGAATTCCCCGTATATTTCGGATGCATCTGTCGACCCGGATGAAACAACTGTATTCCAGCCCCTGCACCAGTGCTTTTTATACCCGACGCCAACCGCGTAAGACCTTCCTCATACCCCGCGTGATGAATCTCAAGCGTGTTTGGATAATTCACCGATCTCGGAGTCACAGCTGTGTTCTCGACGATAATGAGACCAACTCCCCCCCGGGCTCGCCGACTGTAGTATTCGTAGAGTTGGGATGACACACTCCCGTCAGGCGCGCCGTACAACGTTGCCATGGGCGGCATCACGATCCGATTGCGAAGCGTAAGCGAACCGATGGCCGTACTCTGAAAAAGTGTCATGCGCTACGGCAGATTCTGTTGCCGACTGACCATCGTTCAGTTACTGCAACTGATTTTCAACTGTTCAAGCCCTGTACGCGTGATCTTGCCCGATGAAGTCTTGGGCAACTCGGGTAGAAACACAACGCCTTGAGGGCACTTGAATCTCGGCAGTCGATCGGCGCAGTGGGCCAATAGATCGTGATCGGATACCTGATAACCCGGGCGTACGACGATGTAGGCCCTAGGGCTTTCGCCCCAATGTGCATCAGCGACACCGCAGACGGCGGCTTCGAGCACCGCTGGATGATCGAAAAGGATATCCTCGATCTCCTGCGGGTAGATTTTTTCACCACCACGTTTAATCATGTCGTTCCTTCGACCAACGATAAAGATATATCGTTCCTCGTCCATATAAGCCATGTCCCCTGTACGTAACCAACCGTCACGAATTGCCTTGGCGGTGTTCTCCGGATCCCTCCAGTAACCGGCCATCACGCTATCACTTCGAACACAAATCTCACCGATTTCCCTGTACGGCACTTCAACACCGTTGTCATCCATGATGGAAAGTTCATGGCCCGAATGAGCACGTCCGCAGGATTTAAGGCGTTCCAGATCTCGTGCAGGTGCTCTGAGATCATGGATTTCGGGTCCCAGTATGACGATGTTGGCTGTACTTTCTGTCAGGCCGTATCCCTGAAATAGAGTCGGTCCAAAAAGTGCGATGGCTCTCTTTAATCGGTCCAGTGGCATAGGTGCTGCGCCGTAACCGACTCGCCGCAGGCTGGAGAGATCGTACCGATCAGCATCGGGTACTTCCAACATCCGAAACAACATGGTCGGCACCAGAAACAGATAGGTAATCTTTTCTCGCTCAATGGTTTCCAACACCGTCACCGGATCGAATCGATCCAGAGTAACGCTGGTACCGCCGAGGTAATAGGTCGTGAGTGTCTGAAAAACGGTAGCAGCAACGTGGTACAACGGACAGACGTTAAGGTTTACCGTATCATCGGAGAGCTCGACACCACGGGCCGAATCGATCACGTTCGTACAGACGTTTCGATGGTTCAGCATCACACCTTTTGGCTGCCCCGTGGTGCCGCTCGTGTACACCAATAACAGCAGATCGTCTTCGTAAACCACCACCGGCGGCCCCTTGTCGGATGCGGCTGCAAGAAACGCGCTGTAGTCCCAAGCAAAATTGACCGGGTCACCCAGAGAAATAAAGTACTTGAGCTCAGGACAATTCGACCGAATTGCGCCAACAGCTTCTGCAAACTCCGGTTGAAAGAATATTACCCGGGCGCCGGAGTGCCGCAGTATGTAGGACAGCTCATCAGGTTTAAGCAGGAAATTCAACGTGGTCAGCACAAAACCGCCTGTGGCTGCCGCCAGGATACCCTCGATATAGATGTGACTGTTGCGAGAAAGGAAAGCGATTCTGTCACCTTTCGCAAGACCGAGTTCACTCAAAGCATTGACAATTCTATTCGACCGTCGGTCCAGCGCACCGTAAGTGACGACACTCCCGTCAAATTGGGATGCTACTCTGTCCGGAATCATCTGCGCGTTGTGCCGGATGATCTGATCGAAAGTATTTATGGACTGTGCTGGCATTGTCGGCCTAATCGGATCCAGTCGGAAATATAGAAATCGGCACTGTTCACTTTAAACGAACCTCACAATAGCCACATCAACATTCCAGACTGAAACTATCCAGCAAAGAATATAGAATTGTGTTCGGCAGCTCAAAACCCCGGGACTGGTTATGACTCATTCGGCTGAGTGGTATTTCGACTTCATCTCGCCATTTTCTTATCTGCAATTTAAGCACTTCGGTAGGCTGCCCGATTCTCTGGAAATCCGACTGGTACCTGTTCTGTTTGCCGGACTGCTGAACCATTGGGGCCAGAAAGGCCCTGCAGAAATTCCTGCCAAGCGGATCGAGATGTACCGTTATTGTCACTGGTGTGCCCAGCAGAATGATATTCCCTTTAAAACGCCACCAGCCCATCCATTTAATCCACTCAAGGTTCTGCGATTGGCGATCGCACTGAATGCCGACCACAACGCAATCGCCGTGATCTTCGACCACATCTGGGGCAAGGGTAACGACATACATACGGATCACGGATTTCAGATTCTGGCTTCAAGCCTCGGTGTCAGCAACGCAGAAAACCTCGTCTCCTCAGATACCATCAAGCAAACACTCCGCGACAACACAGAACGAGCAGTGGCGACGGGTGTTTATGGAATTCCGACCTTTGTCATCAATGATGTGCTGTTTTGGGGATTCGACCGCACAGATATGCTGCTGGAGTACCTCAAAGATCCTACTCTGCTGCAGACACCCGAGATGCAGCGCCTGACCGCAGTACCATCAGCCGCTGAGCGAAAGCAATGATTCTTAAACGTTGTCTGCGATCGGATTCCGCCCTGCACACAAGAAATTTAGCCTCAAACCCCTCTTGAAACAAACTCTGAACCGCTGAGACACCGTCGTCCACAAACCTGCGCCATGTATCCCAGAACCTGGTGCAGCAGAGATCACACTACTCAATATAGCAGCTGATAAAAACAGTTGACCTGCCTGATAAAAATTATTTGTTTGCGGTCATTCAGCCGCTACGGATACTCTAGGCTAGACAGTTGTCATTGTGCCGCGGTAGAACACAAAAGTTCTACCGCGGTTTTGTTTACAACAGTCTACAAAGACGATTCTAAGTACTGGGAAATATATACGCCATTGCGATCAGGATCGAAGCCCAGCAGGCTAGCGCAATCACGAAACCTAAGAAAGTGCCCATAGTGCCTCCTCAATAACTATTGCTCGAAAACGACCGAACCGGAAACCGCATCAGTAACACCCAACTCCGATGTGATCTCCTCCAGCGCATGACGCATTGAGTTCAGGCTCTCTATCATCAAAGGTCGTGCTTCAGCCAAAGCACTCTCTGACTCCCAAATAGCCACAAAACAATAGCTGTATTCGCCGGTCTTGATCAGGAATTGACTGAGCATTCCATCTAATCGTCCATATAAGCCATCTCCCTTTTTTACAGAGCTAGAGTGGAGCTCAATAAATTCGTCGTGGCAATCGGCTTTTACAACATACCGAACAACGTTCATGAATTTAGCCATTAGTTCTCCCTCAAGCTGGCCGCTATCGGTGAGATAGCGCTGTATCAAATGCAAATTCCGCTTTCCGTCTAGAAGTCTAACCCATAGACAACCGAGGTTCTCTGTTTAGGTTGTACTGAGACCATTACCCAATTGGTTGTTCCTTCGAATTATAGTCAGCAATGGTCAAGAAGCAGTATAGATTCTATACACCAGGTATAGGAGTCCTGCAGCTGCGCTGAACTCCATCAGGAGCACGCCCATGATCATCCATCGATTGAGTTTCCTTTTCGGCAAATAAGTGTTGTTCTTCTGCGCAATCTGCCGTTCCTCTTCATAGGTCAGTTTTTTTTCTAGATTTGCGTTCATGCCTGCAATTGTATTACCAACCAAAAGATTGTTTAACCTATTTTATCTAGATCTCAGTTTACTTTTGTCACTTCCGGATACCAAATTTATTCACATACCTTGAACTTCTGCTATGCTGTTCACTGAAGTATGCATTATTGGATCTTTGGGAACATTAGATTTTTTCCCCACACAATAAAACCTAAGGAGATAGACATGGCTTCGAAAAACGGACAGGTGACCTTCAATTTCGCACTGCTTGTACCCGCTGAAAATACCGGCCCAGTCGAAGAGATCATTGCGACGCATGCGGCCTGGATGAAAGAAACCCACTCGCTGGAGGCTGGCAACGGAATCCATCTTGTCGACTATCACGTGGCCAAGGGTGAAGAAGCCAACGACCTGTTGGATCCAAGTAAAGGTACAACCGGTAATATTTTGTATTGCATCAACGAGGTCTATGTCGAAGCGGATGGCATTGAACAGCACATGGCACAAGCCATGCAATGGGAAAGTCTTGAAGCTTTTGCGGGCACCTTAATGCAATATGGGAAAGTACTCATCGGTGGGGGATCTGTCATTCATTCCATGAATGGATAGCTGGTGATGTGCTAATTTGATACACCAACCTCGTCATAAGCCCCGCCAGTCGGGGCTTATTTATATATCAATGTATAACTATCGCATCATCTATAGAAGGAGCATCCTATGAGTATCACCGTGGTGATATCAGCCCAGGTTTCAGATTTTGATCAATGGAAATCGAAGTTCGATGGACTTGAAGATCAACGAGTTGCTGCTGGCATCAATGCGAGAGCCTATCGCAAGCCAGATGACCCGAACACCAGCTATGTCATTGGCACTGCACCGTCGAAAGACGTGTTTGTTGAGTTTTTTACCTCGCCGGATAGACAGGCAATTCAAGACAGCGGCGTGATAACCTCACCACCAGAAATTACCTTCCTGGAAGAATGTTGAGGTAACTGCTCTATCTGCTCCCAGTGAGGGCGGCAATAATCTACATCTGGGAAAGCGGGGCATATAATTTTCGCGGCTGACCAGTCGGCGCAAATCCCTTTAAAATCGATTATAAAGCCGTTGTAGCTTTCCACCATGGCGGGCCAGGTTCGTAATCATCGCAGTCTGTTTCTAACACACAAACATGTCTAAATTGATCAATACCCCACAACTCACATGTCGCTAACGCTGCAGCCTTATCCTGCCAACCATCTTTGTAACAGGTGTCATTTTCGGCGCAGGCCCTACAACAGTTGGCAAGTCCGTAATAGGCCTCGTGATCACCCTTCCCCACAATCCAAGGATTGTCAGTATTCCATCCGACAGGCCGATTCCAGCAGGCAGGATCATCTGGGTTTTCGGCACTCCAAGCAGCTTTATTTGCGGCCCGGTCTTCTCACGTTTCGGCAAAGACATAGCTCTGAAAGGCCAACACTCCAAACAATACAATCAGCATCTTCTTCATTATCAACCCTCCTCCATTAAGTTAATTTAAATCAACCTCTATCGGGCCTATAGATCCCATAATGTACCCGGACAACTGTTCAGTGATGGTTCTTACAACCTCATTACTTGCACCACATAATTGAACAATATGTGGCCCCAGCCATTGATCATATATGGGGTGAAACTGTTCCGGAATTTGTATATCTCATCCAGCTATGGGCTGACCAACATTCTATTTTTTTAGCGACAGTTTCGGTTTTACACCGATTTTAGTCCGGAGATCACGACGTCAGGTGTTAGTGTCAGCCGTCTACTTTTTCTACTATTCCAAATCTGGTAGTGTCTGGTTCACCAATTTCCAAAGGAGAAGACGAATGTACTTCAGAGTAACCACCTATGGGTTTGACCCCAGCCGGCTTGATGAATTTCTCGCGAAGGCCAACGAGACGTTGCGAGATGATCTGAAAGCCGTAGCGGGCCTTGAAACTGTCCACACGTGCGAAATTAGCGAAGGACAGGGAATGATCGTCGCACGCTATGACAGCGAGGCATCCGCAACGGCAGCACAGCCGGCAATCCAGGGCATTTTTGCACAGATGGCTGAATTCATGACCAGTCCGCCCGATGTCAAAGGCGGCACTGTTATCTGGGAAATGTAAGCCTGCAGCGGGCAAATAAGAAACGCCCCGCAGAAGCGGGGCTTTTTTAGTCCGGTCGGCTTCACTCTCGACCGATTACAGCCATCATTTACCTGGTTTTTGATTTATCAAAGGTCATTTGGAATGTTTTTCCATTCCTCGATTGTGATTTCCCTGCCGGGATAGGCGGACTTAGCGAAGGGCCAAACTTCGCTGATCCACTTTTTGACAGTACCGTAGAGATCCGAATCCAAACCGTTGCCCAGCTCCGATGCTCTCACCCACATTGAAATCACCACATCAAAGCTGCTTTTCCGGCTAGGATCCAGGTAGACACAACCAAGGCATCGTGTTTCATCCAGTGTCATTACCGTGTAAGCAAAAGAATAACGAAGCATAAACTCCCTCTGGTGCCAACCAAGGTCAATGAGATCTTCCTCAAGTGTAAGTCCCATGGGCCAGTTAGAACCAGAGATGAGGCTGTAGGTATTTCGAAGATGGTCAACGCTAGACATCACAGCATCATAATCTTTGATCAAATCGTTAATGGTCAACATCCGTAATCTGAACTGAGCTGTCGCCAGTTCGGAAGGAACGATGAAATCGTCGCTCACCAGAGTTTTTCGATTTTCCATACGGTTGCCTGAGTCAACTCACTGCTGAGTTCATTCTACTTAGATTAAATCCAAAACGGAGCGATCAGGATAGATCCAATTCGCCATGCAGCGGGCCTCACTTATAGGATTGCGACACAATTGTTTTTACACCCCAGTAGGAGACCCCCAATGTTCCAGAAGGACAATGACACCCCTGCAGCAATCTGCCTAGGCATTTACCTACTAGGCGGTCTTTGTTATACCGTTTTACTGCTGATTGGCTATTTCAGAATCCGCGCCCGACTATAAACTTAGACAGATCGCGGTGTCCTGGCTGTTATTTGGGTTTAAGATAGCGGGATGAAACGTCTGAAATTAAGCTAAGCCAATAAGCTAGTTGTAACTATTTTCAATATGTTTTGGAGAACAATAAACCCAATTACCATAGCGATTGCAAAATCGCCTCTACATTTCCTGATCAGTCAGAACCTTGTTGTATTGAATTTTATAGGAATAAAAACCGGTAAGAATTATGCAGTTCCAGTAAGTTATTTTGAAGAACCAGAGGGAAAACTAAGTTGTGTAACCGATAGACGAAGTATCTGGTGGAGGAATCTTCTTCAACCGTCTAAAATAAAAATTTTGTATAAAGGTAGACTAACTGATGCACTAGTTACCGTTGAGTATGAGAGCAATAAGATGATTGCCGATCAACTAGAAGCCCTTTGTTCACACAGTAGAATTGACGGTTTTTTTGCTAAAGTCGGTTATGAAAATGGAAAGCCAATACGAAAAGATATAGAGGAAGCAGCCTCAATGATGACTTTGATACAACTCTCTATCTACTGAAATTTTCGATCAACGAGTTTTTGAAAGTACAGCGGATCAGTCGAGCCGAATAGCGCAGAATGTCAACTTTGCGGTTAAGTCTTATCCCATTGAGGGCTTCCTGTCTTCCAACAATGTTTCATTTTCAAAGTAGCGTCAACAGAGAAGCTTGTGCTTCCAGATGTTGCTGAGAAGGCAGAGCGATTTACAGTTTTAGTGTCATATTGGGAATAGAACGAATACAAAATTAATGACTACGAGATTCGAATTAAGAGCAAGGTATATCGAAGGATGGTACGAGCTTGACGCTGATAAGCTGGTTTCAGCAACTTCGTATGACTTCATGTTTGATGATCCTGCCGAGTTAGCACCAGTGAATCGGGAGTCATTGGCAGAATATATGATCCGTTGGGACAAACGAACTCGATTACTTGGTGCGACCAATGAATGGGATTTGTCAGACAGGGTGCGTCAAGATAAAGATGGGATCTTGACGGATTGGGAATGGTGGGAACTTACTGGTACAGAACTTTGTGGGATGGCCATAGTAAAGACTAGGGATGATGGAGTGTTCTTTGAACGAATCACCTATTTTGATCGAACTGGGAACAGTAATTCGTCCTAGAACACCACAGAAATCAGTAGGCGGCATGAGATGGAAAAGATCCTTAACAATAGTCTTGCAGAGAGGTTTACGGTTTTAGTGGGGTGTTGGGAGTAGGATAGGCGTTATTAAGTGTTTGCCTAGAGAGATAGATGATTTTATGTCGAGGTCATCATGAAAAAGTTTCTATGTAGTCTCCCGATTATCTTAATTAGCCTGTTTCTGTTTACCGGTTGTGCGCTTACGACTGCCTACAAAAATATTTTTCCGTCAGCAAGTTCGTCGTCTACTGAATCCAGCTCTAGTTCTCAAGGAGGCATTAAACAGAAAGAAACAAGTCAATCGGCACCTGTCGACAAACAGGTGGCAATTGTTGACGATATGGATGACCTCTACACAGGAGTACTACACGACTACAAGGGGGGTACTTACTCAGGCGTACTGCTCGACGGTAAACCGCATGGTCAAGGAACTTGGACCCATTCCAATGCAGAATATGTGGGTGAATGGAAGAATGGAACTATTCATGGTCAGGGCATCTTTACGTCGTATGCTGGAAGAAAATATATCGGGCAATGGAAAGATGGTAACCCTTGGCACGGAAACGTATACGACGAAAATGGGGAAGTAGTTGCGTTCTATTTGGAAGGTGTTAGGACAGAGAATCAGTAGGGCATTGGTCTTGAAATGAATCACATCTACACATTCCTCTGTCTGTTCCTGCTGAGAGCTGTTTCTAATCGCTTAACACCCGCCGAAGCGGGTGTTAAGCATTGAGAGTCAGAATCAGTTTATGAACTGATTATTGATACGAGACTACGACGACGGTGGTGAATAAGCCGCCTTATTGGCTTGGTATACCGCGCTCGCCTTTACCACATCGTCTGAGCTGTACAGAGCAATAGTTTTGAAGTCCGCTATTGCGCCGCCCAGTACAGTTGTTAACACAGTACCCAGATAGCTCGGCAGGTCGTCGTATTCAACGATTATTGCAATATGATAGTCCTGCCCCAGCATGCCGTAGAAGCCAATAAGTTTGCCGCCACACTGCTCAACCACTGCGCGGGCAACATCTTCTCGGTTACTGCCGGATTCGGCGATATTCCGGATTGCCTCCGGGGTGTATTTAGCCTGTAACATGTATAAAGCCATTGAGTCCTCCTTGTTGATTCTTTGTTGATACGCTCGGTAAGTATGCCCGGTAGCCGGAATCGCATGCAACGCGTTTAGACGGGTGTGGCAGTAGGTGGCATGAGATGCAAAAGACCCTTTACGATTATCTCAGGGTCATCGAGCCATAAGCTAACCCGATCCCACCACAGTAATGCATCTCTCAACACTGACTCCACAATCAGTGCTTGCTACCATTAATTTTTTCACCCCGAAAAATTTTCACCCCGCCAACATTTAGACTACTCAAAATCCCCCGATGGTGAGCGGGCACAACAAAACGTAATACGAAAAATGAAAATGGGGGTGGGTAGGGGTCAGTCCTTCATGGCTTTTCGATCTGCCCTGCCCTTTTAACGCTGTGTAAAACAGCAGTAGAGCTGTGTGAGTTTTAACGCTTTTCCTTTTTAGTAGTCTTCTTCTTCGTTGCCGCAAACGGCACAACATTTTCCCGCGTGGCTTCTTCTTGTGTGTCTCTGTCCTTCCACTTGGCTATTAACTGAACCCTTTCTAGAAAGTCTTCATACCTGTTTTCGTTATTACTGCTAACGCTTTCATACTGTCCTTCCATTCTCAACAACATAAACCTAACCAACCAAGTTAGTGCTTGGTTATCTAAACTGTCATGAAAATCCCATATTTCTTCTTGCCTAAAACGTCCATCTATAAGTCCTTTGTAGATTTCCCGTTCCAAGTCGTCGTAGAAATACTCAATATTAAATCCTCCCTGTTTAAGATCATCAACTCCTTGCTCTGCCTCTGTTTCTGATATTTGCTCTTCCCGGAACCACACTTCTAATTGAAATTCTCTAAACCTATCCCAAGCCAGTTCGCTAAAACTCATTTCATTTATTCTCCATGGATTCGCCTCACTCTTTCCGCTTGTCACAATTTGTCACACGTTTTACCGAATCAAACCGGTACAACAGTAATGCATGGTGTATGCTGACAAGCGGTACAACACGAATGGAGATTGAGATAGCCTGATCACGCTTTGACATTTTTCCCAAGGTATTCAATGGCCTTTTGTGTGCCACCTGAACCATGTGGAATGT
>JYMV01049419.1_pt1 | contig 88529 bp, 78 predicted proteins | sample 338911 | NCBI WGS metagenome assembly JYMV01 (sample SAMN03354496, study PRJNA234377) | hydrothermal vent metagenome | biome: Deep sea; feature: Hydrothermal plumes at the Eastern Lau Spreading Center, Western Pacific Ocean; material: Seawater | place: Tonga | collected 2009 | depth 2000 m m | reverse complement strand
GATAGAAACAGCCCACCCTGGTTATCTGGGGTCGCAAGACACCTTCTATGTCGGCAACCTCAAAGGTGTTGGCCGTATCTATCAGCAAACGCTGCCAGCCATGGAGAGCGAATGCGAAGGCTGGTAGTCCCCGGTAGGCATAGGTAATTCTGGATACCCGTCGTGCGTAGCGCCAGAGGGGATCTGGAATTACATCCGAAACGCCGTCAAGTCATTTGAGGTAGCGTTACGGAGTCGGCATCGAGCTTGCAATGATGTGACGCAGTGACCGGACTCAGGACGAACTGGGGCGCCGTAGGCATTAACTGCCACGTGATTTTTGCCGCTTGCTTGGGCTGGGATGCCCAAAACAAGCTTTCGCAAAAATAGTGGCGCGCTTGCGGTTGTTGAGACCTACAGCAAAGTTGCTTTTGCGAAGCTCTATACCACCAAAACACCCATCACAGCCGCTGATGTACCAATGATAAGGTTCTGTCGTTCTTTGGGCAACACGAGCTTCCTATGCTGCGCATTTTGACCGATAGAGGTACAGAGTATTATGGACGTGTTGACCATCATGATTATCAGTTGTATCTGGCAATTAATGATATTGATCACACTAAGACGAAAGCAATGTCACCACAAACCAATGGAATCTGTGAACGCTTTCATAAGATATTTTGAATGAGTTTTATCAGATCACCTTCAGGAAAAAACACTACTCGACAATGGAGGCCTTACAAAAAGATCTGGACGATTGGATTAAATCCGATAACAATGACCGAACTTATCAGGGAAAAATGTGCGGTGGGCGTACGCCGATGGAAACTTTACTTGATGGTAAATCGATTGGGGCTGAAAAGAATTTAGCTTAAATCGAATCTAACAGACACCCGTAAAAAAACGGGGAACTGTCAGATCAAGTCTGGGCTACTACACGTTATCGGTCTTATTAATCAATTTTTAGGCAGTTCCACGTTAATAAATGTAGGCGTTAGGTGTTCTTCAGCGTTTAAGTACGAATTGATTCCTAATTAAAGCGGCATTTCATCGACTGAGTCAGCCATTGTGTCGATGGCATCATGGGCTTGATTCCCTATGACAGGGACTATGGATATAACGGCTCCACCTACTCGCATGGGTACAGCAATGACTTTGCTTAGGACACAGCTCTGGCTGAAGGCGGCGAGACTAATGAGTAGAAGTAGATTAAATAATTTTTTCATAAATAGTTTATTACTTTAATTAAGGTTGTTAATAAGTTCGATGGTTGCGGTTACTAATATTTACAGTTTCATAATAACGCAATTTTTTAACAGCTAAAAAAGGTTTGTTGCCGCTTGGTAGCTATTTAACGTTTATATGAGAAAAAGGTTTTTTTATGAGGTTGATGATGGTAAAAATACATATCAAATTATTAACTGCTATTTATTTGTTGCAATGTAGACTTAATTTAAAATTAATAACGTCTACCTTGGATCAACGGCCTACCTTTAGTGACTAAAAATGGAAAAAAATAAAAATAAAACGCTAAGAATTACTGACACCACATTGAGAGATGCTCATCAATCGCTTTGGGCAACACGAATGCGCACGGAAGATATTATCGATATCATCGATACGATTGATACGGTTGGCTATTATTCATTAGAGGTATGGGGCGGGGCTACTTTTGATGTTTGTTTGCGTTTTTTACGGGAAAACCCATGGGAACGACTCAGGCTTATTAAAGCAAAAGCTGTTAAAACACCGTTGCAAATGCTTATGAGAGGACAGAATATTGTTGGCTATAAGAATTATTCTGATGATCTGGTTGAGCGTTTTGTCGGCACAGCTCATGATAACGGGGTTGATATTTTCAGAATATTTGATGCTTTAAATGATCATAGGAATCTCCGTTCAGCCATTGAAGCCGTAAAGAAGAGTGGTGCTCATGCGCAAGGCACATTGTCATATACGATCAGTCCAGTCCATACCATTGAAAAATATGTTAATGAAGCAAAAGTACAAGTTGAAATGGGGATTGATTCCTTATGCATAAAAGATATGGCCGGGTTATTATCACCCACGATGGCTAACAACTTAGTATTGGAATTAAATAAACACTTAAATATACCAATTCAAATTCATGCACATGCAACTAGTGGTATGGCTTGCTCTGCCTATTTAGATGGCGTTAGAGCTGGTGCCGGGGCAATTGACTGTGCCGTTTCTTCGATGGCTGGATTTTCTTCGCAGCCTCCGGTTGAAACGATGTTAGCTATTTTTGACGAAACAGAATTTGATGTTCATTTAAATGTTGATGCACTAAGAATCGTTAATCAATATTTTCTTGAGTTAGGACCTAAAAGGTCTTTAGGTCGACGGAGTAATGACCCTATTATTGATTCTGAAATTTTGGTTCATCAAATTCCCGGTGGGATGATTTCAAATTTCCGCTCACAATTGGAGCAGCAAGGTGCACTTGACAAACTGCCTGAGGTGTTAGCAGAGGTTTCTCGGGTCAGAAAGGATTTAGGTTACCCGCCACTGGTAACCCCTACCAGTCAAATTGTAGGGACTCAAGCGGTAATGAATATTATTTGTGAAGAGCGATATAAAATTGTTCCTCAAGAAGTGAAAAATTATGTTAAAGGATTATACGGTAAATCACCGGTTGCAATAGAGGCGGCTTTCATTAAGAAGATTCTTGGCGATGAAAAACCTATAGATTACCGACCGGCCGATGATCTTGAAGATACTTTGCCTACCGCAGGTGAGTCAATATCTGACCCCACCCTAATTACTAATGAAGAGGATATATTATCGTATTGTCTTTTTCCAGAAGTTGCTCTTGAATTCTTTAAATGGAGGGCGTTTGCAGAAAATGAACGCCCAAAAACGCCCGCTGATATTGAGCTGGAAGAACTCAATATTCCCAAATTGGTTGAATCAGAGACCTTAGTAAATAAACAAAATCCTGAAGCACTAAACCCCATTCTGCACCCGGATGATTACAGTGGAATGAGTACACTCATTGCGACGGCTTCTAATTTACAGTTAAATGAATTAACGCTCAATAAAGGAGACTTTAGTCTATCTCTACGGTCAGGCGCTATCACGTCAGTGACTAATGCCAGCGTTGTCAGTCCCTCGCCTTTACCTAAAGCAACTGAAAATAAGGCTGTTGAAGCATCAAACGCTGAAGTGAGTGCTGAGAAAATAAATGCTAATAATTATCAAAACACGATCGACTCAATTATGGCAGGAACCTTTTACCATGCCTCAGGTACTGATATTGTTCCATTTGTTGCAGAAGGTTCGGTTTTAGAGGAAGGTGATATTATTTGTATCATTGAAGCGATGAAGTTATTTAATGAAATTTCAGCGCCTTCAAATTGTAAAATAGTAAAAGTGTTGGTCAGTAATGGTGATCTGATTACTAAAGGCCAGCCTTTAATGGCCATTGAATATATCTAAAAAATAGTTGCCTCATGGAGGCGAAGTTCCAGTGGTTTCATTTTTAATGAACCACTGGATTAAAGTTACCTGAAAGTTGAGCCATTCCACCCCCAAAATTCTCCCGGGCAATTACTGAATTCAATGTAAATCCGCTCTTGTTTAATACCCAATAAACTTTCTAAGCATTGACTTATTGAACTGGACATAGACTTCGCTTGGGTCGTTGTTAGGCCTATACTTTTGCATTCAAGATAAGCTAAAGGATTAGAGCCCCCTGCAAACAGCATGTGACTGTTTTCATTAAGTTCAATTAATACATAATTTTCCGGTTTACCTGTTTCTGCCGTAATCAATTGTGACAGTTGTTTTAGAAGTTCAGGCTTTTGTAAATTATTTAAGGGTGTGTTAGTCGTTAACTTTAGGTAAGGCATGTGTAATCTCCTTTTCGGTCTATCAAGCGTTTAATTGTTAGCGGTATAGTAAAACAAATCGGATTGTTTGATTTTAACTATAACCTAAAAGTTCATCAGTGGCTGTAGCCAGCAACGATAGTAGCTTTGAACATTGGATAGACCGGTTGATTTTCGATTTAAAAAAAAGTAAGCGCAAAAAGAATTATTCATTTTAGTTTTTCTAAATACTTGATTGTGTGGAAACCTATCAAAGTTCAACTATATTTATTTGGATTGTAGCTATTTTAGAAGGGTTAACCCCATGTCAAAAAGGTGTGAACGTATCCTATTTAAGACCGTAGGTTATATTTGGGTAGGCAGGGAAGAGCTATCAGTTTCACTGGAAAATATTTCATTAACTGGATTTTTAGCTTATGTTGAACCTACGGTCTTGATGCCAACAGTCCGTGAATTATTCCAAGGGATTAGTGAGCATAAATTTATTGAGTTTAATTTAGTTGAAATCAATATTTCAGGGATTTGTACAATGGTTTGGAGTAAGACTATAGCGGGTCGGTTTTTAACGGGGTTTGAATTTTATGATTCAAAGTACGATAGCTCAGTAACAAAGAGTAAAAGGCGTTTCTACCGGGCAGGGCGTTTAATAAAAGGAGTGATTAAACATAACGGTTTTAGTTGCAATTTTACGACGACTAACACCTCCCCTTTAGGCATGATGGCTATGGTTACTGGTTCTGTTGAATTTAAAAAAAACGACAAGGTTCAGTTTGAAATTGAGGCTAAAAAGATGTCAGGTATAGCTAAGGTTATTTGGTTTAAATATGATGTTCAATGTGTGAATGCCTTGATGGGATTAGAGTTTGTGATGGTTTCAAAGGTGTGATTATCTGTAACTGATAAGAAATGATAGCGCCACCCTTGATGCCATGATAATTAATTTTAAAACGTTACCCTATTTTGAGTTTAACCAAATATTGATTTTATTTTTTCTGCTGAGTTTGTTAATTGGTAGCTTTTTAAATGTTGTTATTTATCGCTTGCCTGAAATGATATTTATTGATTGGCGCCAACAGGCACGTGAATTTCTCGATTTAGAGTCACAAAAAGAAAAATCTATTTCTTTATGCATGCCGCGGTCTCACTGCCGGCAATGTTTAAAAACCATTAGGTTCTGGGAAAATATCCCTGTGCTTTCCTGGTTATTATTGAAAGGGAAATGCAGTCATTGCAAGATCGAAATTTCTATTCGTTACCCCCTTATTGAAATCCTGACAGCAGGTCTTTCTGTTTTAATCGGGGGGCTTTATGGCTTAACGGTAGAAGGGTTGCTGATGTTGATAATAACGTATTATTTGATAGTAATTGCTTTGATTGATTTTGATCATCAGATCATTCCGGATTGTTTAGTTCTGCCGTTGTTATGGATAATTCTAATCGCTACAAGTTTGGGTTATTTAAATACACCCTCTGACGCTATACTGGGTGCAGTTGCGGGTTATCTAAGTCTTTGGAGTGTTTATTGGGTCTACAAGATTTGTCGTAACCAAGAAGGCCTAGGGCATGGTGATTTTAAATTAATGGCGGTTTTTGGCGCCCTGTTGGGTGCTCCAATGTTGGTGAGTATGATCACCATTTCTGCTATTTTAGGGCTATTAATTGCGCTACCAATGCTACTAAAGAAAGCTGATTTTCAAGAAGCTATTCCTTTTGGACCAGCTATTATTCTTTCGGGTTGGGTGCATTTGCTAGCCTCTGGTCCATTTATATTTTAAGTTAGTAGGGCGCTGTTCATTGAAAACTAGCTACAGTCACATGATTTAATAGCTGTTACCTAACTGGTAATGTTAATGCAGGGCCTGAAAATTTGGTTTGACCTGACTGGATATCAAATAACTGTTTTAATAACATGAAAGTCGTTTTACTTTGTAAATCATTGTCAGCAATATAATACCAATAATCGCGGTAAGGAATGGCAAGGTGTGTGTTTTCTGGTTTTTCCCGGCTAGTTAAGATTTTAAACACGGAACCTGCCGGTGTTCGGCTCCAATTAAAGGCATCGCCTTGTTGGTTCTTGGTAATAGTCACTAAACCTGCATGGATATGTTCAATGGGAATATCAATATTTTGAGCAAGATAAAACATGATACTTAATATTGAGCGCGTCCTAATGGTGATTTGGTTCTTTTCTTGTTTGAGAAAGTTAGTGTTTAAATTAACGAGAGCGGAATGGTTTTTGTCCAGATTAAAACCTAATAATTCGCCAAGTTTATTCATTTCAGCTATTTCATGTTCATTGTTAGCTTTAAACAAAATGTTTATTTGTGTATGACTGTCATCAGAACCCATTTCAATGTTCCCTTGATTAAGCTGATGTTTTAATAACAGTAATAATTGTTTAAATCGTTTAAATTTAGGTTCTTGTAGTGGGGTAGGGCCGGAGGCTGTTGGGGCATTCAGAAGATCATTGGTTCTTTCAACACACAAACCAAAAACCCGTTCGACACTCCACCCCGATTGGGTTAAAACCATGATGGCATCGAGAGAAATGCCCGATAGAACATTTTTAAGGAAATCTTCCCCTTGCACGGGTTGGTATGTGATTGTTGGCTTGTCTGTGTAACCAACGCCGAAGTCAGGTTTGAACAAATTGCCACCCGGTGCTAGGTCAAAGCTAGAACTGATGCCCAAGTTTCCGCTAAAACTCATCGATGCGGTGATGCTAGTTACTTTGAGAAAATACGCTTCATCGCGGTATTTTAATCGAACTAAATTAAGTAACATCTGATGATTTAACGTTGTGGCAATCGCGCTGTTATAGCCCGGATGGGTGTCTTTAACAACATTAGGGCCAAAGGAGGATTGGCAGCCGGATAAAAGGACGATTGAGAGAAATAATACAAGGGTAAATTGGTTTTGGCACAGCATAAGAATTGATAATATCAGAACGAATGTTTAATAGTGTGTAACTGTTGGGAAATATATAAGCCTTAATGGAAAGTAATTATAGCCTGATAAGCGTTGAAAAAAACGTTTTGTTAAAAGCGTATAATAACTATAACAAAATTAATTTACGCCTAGAATTTTTAGATTATACCAATGCCTATTTATCTCCCCGCTAATGAGCTTACCGACAGCGAACTTGAACAATTAATTAAAAAAGCTAATAAGGCTTATCGTTCAGGACAACCCATTATGGAAGATTCACTTTACGATCACCAATATTTGGCTGAATTTCGCAGGCGTTATCCCGATCACAAGCGCTTTCATCGTGTTGAAGTAGAACCTTTTTTTTCGGAACAAAAGGTGAAGCACACAAAGCCAATGTTAAGCACGGATAAGGCTTATAGTTTTGAAGATATGAAGCGTTTTTTTCAACGGGTAAAAAAAGCAGCGGATAAAATTGATTTTAATCATAACGTTATCACGGTTTGTGTTACCGCTAAATTAGATGGTTTAGCCGCGTCCTTAGACAAGGGTGTTTTGGCTACCCGTGGTAATGGGGAGTCTGGAACTAATGTCACGCATGTTTTTGATCTGGGCGTTCAACACGTTGGCGGTGATACAGGATTAGGCGAATTAGTTTTAACATCAGAGTATTTCAGCACACATCTTAAAGATGTATTTACGCATCCGAGAAATTTCATGGTTGGGTTAGTCGGTGCTGAGAGTTTAAATCAGCATGCTAAAGCCGCCTTGTCAGCAGGAGCTGCCAAATTTGTTCCTTATACGGCGTTAAAAAATTGGCAAGGCACAATCAGTGAGTTGATGGCTGACCTTGATGAAATTTGTGCTTCGGTCAAGGATTGTGGATTTCCAACAGACGGTGCTGTTATTGATGTTTTAAACCGTGAAATCCAATTGGAAATGGGTTCTACCAATCATCATCACTGTTATCAAATAGCCAAAAAGGATTTGGGCGAAAGGACCCAAACGAAGATTGAAGATATTTTTTGGCAAACAGGTAGAACCGGAAGGGTGACGCCTGTTTTTGGTGTAACACCAGTGTTTATATCGGGAGCAACGATTAGCCGGGTAACCGGGCATCATGCCGGGAATATTTTAAAAGATAACATTGCTACAGGTGATTGTATTGAAATATCGAGAGCCGGTGAAGTGATCCCAAAATATGAGCGAAAAGTTTCTGGGGAGGGTGAGGTTCTAGTTCCAATGTATTGTCCGAGTTGTGACAGTTCGCTTGAGTGGGAAAATGATTTTCTTGTTTGTTACGAATCTAATTGCCCTGCACAGTTACAGGCGAGTCTGGAGCATTTTTTTAAAATTCTGGGCAATGTTCATTTGTTAGGACCCAAAAGTATCGAAAAAATAATAGCTTTTGGGGTTAATACCTTAGAGGGAATTTACCAACTTGAGCAAGAAGAGCTTGAGATGATGAATTTTGGGCCTAAACAATCAGAAAATATTATTAAAGAACTGAAGAGGTCGGGTACGGAACCTATTGAAGATTATCGTTTTTTAGCAGCCTTCGGGCTTAATAGATTGGGGTTGGGTGATTCTCGGCGGTTATTAAAACATATTCCTTTGGAACAATTACCGGTAATGACCGTCCCTATGATGGTTGCAATAAATGGCTTTGGTGAGGCAACTGCCGAGACGGTAGTCAGGCAATTAGTGCATAAATGGCCGACAATTAAATTTTTGAAAGATAAAAATTTTACACTTGAAAAGAGCTTAGTAGAAAGTGAGCGGGTCGTTATACAGTCCGCGCTTGTAGGCAAGAAAATTGTTTTTACGGGGACAATGCGACAGAGTAGAAGAGCCATGCAAGAACAGGCTGTGGCCTTAGGTTGTGAAATACCGAGTTCAATTTCTCAGTTAACAGACTATCTTGTTTGTGGCGAGAATGTCGGTGCTAATAAGATTGCCCGTGCAATTAACTTTTCTGTCAAGGTTGTTTCTGAGTCAGACTGGGAAAGTCTCATTGACGAATCGAAAGAATAAGTTTTATCTCTAGTGGAAACGTCAATATTTTTGACTGATTTTAATTCACTGTCTTGAGATTGACGGTACTTAGAGAATTATTTTTTACTTTGCTAGTGTTTTGAGAACAAAATTCGGTTAATATATTTCTCTGATAAATTTTTATTTATTAGTAGTCACTTTTATTTTTTTAGAAAATAATAAAATCATCATATCTTAGCGTTGTGTTAGTGCATGCTTAAGATTAAATTAAGATGGCATCAAGCTAGAATTTAGGAGAAAAAACCGTGGAATCAATTATTGCATTTACCATCATTACTGGTATCGCTATTAGTCTTATCAAAGAGTCATGCTTTGGATCAGAAACAGGTACACATAATCCCGCTGAGGAAGAAGTACCCGTTCCAAAACCTGTAGCTAAAATACTTGCTAAAAAACCTGTAGCTAAAAAAGCATCGGTTAAGAAACCCGTAGCTAAAAAAGTACCGGTTAAAAAACCTGTAGCTAAAAAAGCAGCTGTTAAGAAATAAGTTTGTGAGTCTAAATTCATACCGATTGGCATAAGTACGTGTATCGTTGTTTATTTATTAGTTAGCGAAAGTGCTCAATATTTTTGTTAAGTATAATTAAATTTCTCTTGTGCCAATGTGATGGTTAGGACCGTAGTTTTTTAATGGATTGAAAAATTTAGGCGTTACTTTTAAGTTATGCGGATTGGAATAGATTTAGGGGGAACCAAAATAGAATTGGTTGCCCTTGCTAGTGATGATTCAGAACTTTATAAGAAACGTATAGAAACACCCCAAAGTAGTTATGCTGAAACTATAGATGCCATCGGTAGTTTGGTGCTTCGCTGTGAGCGTGAATTAGGCATGAGCGGTTCGGTCGGTGTCGGACATCCCGGGGTGATATCCCCTGTGACTGGATTAGTAAAAAATACGAATTCAGTTTGTCTTATTGGTAAGGCTTTAAAATCAGACCTCGAATTTCATTTGCAACGGCCTGTCCGCTTAGCAAACGATGCTAATTGCTTTGCATGGTCTGAATATAATGATGGTGCTGGTGCCAATGTTAAGTCGTTGTTTGGTGTTATTCTGGGTACCGGCGTAGGTGCAGGGATTGTTGTTAATGGCGCCATTATTACTGGCTGTAATGCGATTGGCGGTGAGTGGGGCCACAACCCTTTGCCGTGGTTGAAACATTCTGATGGCGAGTGGGTGTCTTGCTATTGCGGTCAATTCAATTGTATTGAAACTTTTTTATCAGGTCCCGGGTTTACGGCACGATTTAATGCTGAAAACCAGTGCTATTTTGATAGTAAAAGGATTGTTGATCAGGCGGCGATGGGCGATCAAATTGCCAAAAATGCTTTTGAACGTTACTGTGATCAAGTTGCTCGATCAATAGCCAGCATCATAAATGTGCTTGATCCTGAGATTATTGTTTTAGGAGGCGGTATGTCTAATATTTCACCGCTTTATGATCGTGTACCGGCCTTGTGGGGGCAATATATCTTTTCAGATACGGTCAATACACAGCTGAGTCCAGCTCGGTATGGCGATTCAAGTGGTGTGCGGGGTGCAGCCTGGTTATGGCCAGAGGGCTAAGTGTTGTTTATTTCTTAAGTCTGATGATAAAAAAACCTATCCAGCAGGGCATTAAAAAATGACCACCAGATAGGTATTAATTAAACTGAAGCGATGGGGTTATAGTTTTTCAAATACCGCGTAACCCATCATGCCTCCTTTTAGAACCAGTTTTTTTCCTTCTCGCAGAAAGACTTTGTAGCGATCATAAAGTGAACGGCCAACACGTTTAATAATCAATGTGTTGTTTTCAACAGTAAATGTTGATGTAACGGTAAAAGGTGCAGCAGCACGGTGATCAACAGCGCTTAAACTAAAATTACCATCCGCACTAAACGTCCAGGTTTGATTTTCTTTGATTTTCTTTTTGTCAACATAACTGAACGGATTATCATCGACACGGTCCGGTTTTTTTGCAAAAAGTTTAGGGCCTGTTGCAATTAACTTCCAACTGCCAGCAAAATAGGCAGCATCTAAATTTGTTTCTTCAGCAACAGCATTGAGGGGTAGAACCAAGGCCAATAGTAAAACAGGTAACTTAATTAATTTGTACATAGGTGATCGCTCTTTGTTGGAAAAAATAATGCAAATCAATTCCTATCCTATCATACAGTAGGGCGTTGTTTATACTTGAAAAAGAAAACTACTGGGCTGATTTTAGGGGAGGGTTACCGGCGGTGTTTAAATACACTTTTTCTTCGGGACATAGATGTAGCCATTTTCTGTATCACCAAAACAGTTATTTTTAACGCCTATGGCATATAAGCCACCAATATAAGCGCAGATTATTGAATCGAGAACATTTTCATTTTGTTTTAAGATTTGTCCTTTAAGCGTTGCAATAAAATCAGGCTCTAAATGGTGTTGAAAAGACTCTTGAACGGATAATTTGAGTATGGGGGAATGTTGAAGTAAGGTAAGGTATTTAGCTAAGGTGATTTGACCTTGTCTCTTCGTGGTAACAGGTCCTTTTTTGTAACGATGACGCTCAGTTAAGGAAAATATTTCAATTAGTGCCGGGTGTGGGTAGCATTCTAGTTGCCACAATCCTCGGTCGGGGTTATTTAAATGATAGAAGCCTAATTGCGTTAACTGCTGTGACAATAAGACGCTATCAGCATTGGGATAGAGTGTCTTGTTTGTTGGATGGCAACCTGCTTTTTTTGATCGATAACAGGTATTTAATTGTTGTTCACATAATCGCTGGCCGGTTTGATTTGGAATAATAAGAGACGCATCAATGGCCAGACCTTTAAGATGAGGTGCTTTTTTAATACACTTTAAAATCTCAGAAACCGTTTTTATACTGGGAATGACTACGCTAATAATCAATTCACAATGCATTAATTCACCAAAGGCGATTGCTGAACTGTTTTTCTGGCAATGCCAAGCGAGATCAATGCCACAAATGAATGGGTTCTCTTTAATAACGCTACCTAATGCATGGCTGTGGTTTTATTATACCGGTCAATGTGATTGATATTTTTTTTGATCGGTTGAGACATTTAAATCATGGATAAAACATGGAGTCTATGCCAGAAGTCTAAAGCCGCGATAATTTTTGTTAGACTAGAGATTAATCGCGCGTTTGTTTTTAGGTGAATGGAATTCAATGATGGCTAAAAAAATAATTGCAATTGTAGAAGATGATGAACAGCAACGCAGCCAATATAGTCAGGCATTGCGAGCTCAAGGTTACCATGTGGATGAATATTCAAATAGAGCGCAGGCCGAAAAAGTATTTAGCGTACAACTCCCTGATTTGGCGATACTGGATATTATGCTCAATCATGATTTGGAAGGAGGTTTTGAGATTTGCCGTTTCATAGAGCAAATTAAGCCACGTGAAGTTCCAATTTTATTTTTAACCAGTCGGGGTAATGAAGTTGATGAAATTTACGGATTAAACTTAGGTGCTTGGGATTATCAAACTAAACCGGTTACTTTTGAATACCTTTTAGCCCGAGTTCGTTCATTATTGAATATCAAACAGGGTTTATCTTCTGAGGCCGTAGCAATATCGGCTCCTTGCCAACAATTGGGCCCGTTTGCTATTAATTCAGTGACCTGTAAAGTGACTTGGCATGGGCAGGGGGTGTTATTGACCCCTACTGAGTTTGCGATGCTAAAACGATTACTCGATTGCCCAGATGGTGTCAGCTATGATGGTTTTTCAGAAGCGACTCGTCAGGGCGTTGTTGAAAATAATACGATTAACACCCATATTGCGCAGATTCGGCAAAAGTTTAAGGCGGTCGACTCTGATTTTAATGCCATTAAAACACGTTATGGTTTTGGTTATAAATTATTGTTGGAATGAAAAAATATTCCTTCCGTTTTCGAATCGGTCGTGGGCCATTGGTGATTATTTGCATTATTCTGTTAATGATTTTTGCGTTGGGCTATCGTTATTTTCAGGAAATGAAGCAACTCCATCTTCAGGTGCAAACCGAAGCGCAATTATTGTCAACACAAGCGATTGCTAGGGTATTACATGAACGTTCTGATTTGTTTTTTTATTCCAGTGAACTTGACAGTGAATGGATAGAAAAATCATCACTGAATGTTTTTCATCTGCCTTCGGCAATCGACCTTAATGGTCAGAATAACGATTGGAATATAGACGGTAGTTTTTCTCACCAATACAGTGAAAACAGTGCCTTGTATGCAGAAGATAGCGACTCTTCAAAGCCCTTAGCGTTTGATCTGTTATTGGGTGAGCGCTCAGAGACTATCTATGGCTTTATAAACGTTGAAGATTCTAAGTTAATCTATAGAGATCCCTTAAAGTATCGTCGACTGGATAACAGTGACCATATTCGTTTGATCATTAAACAAGACGGGTTGCCAAAGCGTTATGTATTAGTCGCAGCACAACCGGGTGAAATGACCGCTTTTGAAGTGCATGAAAACTGGCGACATGCGATAACAGGGGAACCTGAATATCAGATTAAGGCTTTTTTGAAGCCAATCGATAATGGCTATAGTGTTGAATTTCAATTACCCTATGCGTGGGTTGGTTTTGAGCACCGTCTGGTGGTTATGGTAGCTGATGTTGATGATCCGCATTTGCGCCATGTTAAAACCGTCATTGGCACGTTGCCAGAGCAATGGTCCGGTGAATTAAATCAACTCATTATCTTGTCCTATCCCTTACAAAAAATATTAGCGGGTCTGGAACGGTTGGAATCCACACGAATATGTGTAGTTGACCGACATCGGCGGGTTAGAACGGCAACCCCCTCGAGTACGCATACGGTAAATATTTGTGATAAAAATTATGAAAGAAGTGAGCAACTCATTAGTGCTGCATTAGCGGGGAAAAGTCAGGTCATGACGTATCAGCGCAAAAATAAACAAGGCGAAATCAATACCGTGATAGCCAGTGCAGAACCCGTTTTTCTTAAAGAAGATATTATCGGCGCAGTGTTACTGGAAAAAGACAGTCAGGACATTTTAACGCACCAACGTAAAACGATTGACCGTTTGGTTTATGCCATTATCGTTGTTTTTTTTGGGATAGTTTTGTTTATCTTCCGCTTATCTTTTCGTATTCTTCGCTTGAGTAATGAATTAACTAGCGCTATTAATTCTGAAGGGCGGTTAGTTAAAACCGATATTCAATCTGAGAAAAATGCCCATGATGATTTAGGTGATTTATCCCGGGGGGCTTCTGATTTACTCGTACGTCTTAGCCGCTACACCCATTTTCTAGAAACAATACCCAGAACTTTGCGCCATGAAATTCTTAATCCAGTCAATGCAATTAGTTTAGGCTTGCAACAATTAGATTCATCGCCTGAGAAGGTTGCAGAGATTGTTAAAAAAACAAAGCAATCCATTTTGCAATTAGAACTTATTGTCAGTCGATTAACAGAGGCGGCCCATATTCAAGAGGCCTTGGCGACTGATACCATGGTAAAGATCGATTTAGTTTCGTTACTCAGTGAGTATGTTGAAAATATTCAACAGCTGCATTCAACGGTGCGGTTTCAGTATAGCCAACCGAAAGGAACGGCATTTATAAATGGCAATGACCTGCGTTTTGTACAACTTTTAGATAAGATAAAAGATAATGCGATTAATCATAGCAGTGCTGAAGGTTGTATTGATATTGCGCTTACGAGTGAGGCAGGATCAATTTCTGTAACTATCAGTAATGATGGACCGATCGTGAGTGGGTCGGTTTTGAAGGCCCTTTTTAGAGGTATTATTCCGAGTCAGAAATCAACAGTTGAAACTCCGCATTTAGGTATTGGGCTATATATTGCCCATCATATTATACAATCTCATCAGGGTCATATTACTGTAACCAATCGTCACGATAATAGCGGAGTGATTGTGACGTTGACGATTCCAGAAGTCTAAGGAACTCGTTATAAGGGTATTCCTCTTTTGTTCAGCATTTACCCATAAAGACTTGTAAATTTATCGTTACCAATAAGGTTTAAATAAATGCCACGTTGGTTTAGTTATTTTTTCGGCACCGAAGTGGATTTTATGACGACAGGAGGTCGATAAATGTTTGAATTAAAGTGCCGAAAACTATCAGCGCTGCGGACTCTTTTTTAGTGGCCGGTTAATAAATTTGAAAAATCAGCACGTTCAACCAGCAAAAAAACAAGTTAATACAGGCGGATCAGCAGACTGTACCCGTGCAATGAATCTGAAAGATTATTTGGAACAGACATCACTGCGTAAAAATGGGCCAACCTACTTTAGTAACGATAGTATTCTTATCAGCCAACCCTTTGTTGAGTTAATAGCACGACATGCAGAGTATTTAAGCATACAGTGAAGTTTATATTTTTATTGCAGGATTTAGCGACCCTGTCGGGACGACACCATATAATCAATAACTGAGTCTTGAAAGAGTCGATGAGGTTGCCAAAATGATGATTTACTTAGGCGTATTACCCGCGCAAATAATAACAGCAGGGTATGGTGAACCATCTGGTGAAGCTAATGAAAACAGTGCCACTGACTTGTCAAAACAGCGACGCGTGGATTGGTATTTTAATAGCTAGGTTTAGACTTTAGGTTTTAAGATGTTTTTATGGCTGATGTTTGTTTGTGTTATTAGGCTTAATTAAAACATGTTCATAAAAAAATAATGAATATTTTAAGAACATTACGGATTGTCACCATTTTATCTTTATCGGGATTAAGTTCTTCTGTTATGGCGGGGTATACTTTGAACGAAGAAAGTAGCCAGATAAATTTTGTTTCCGTTTAAAAAAATACAGTGGGTGAGGTACACACTCTCAATGGTTTGTCGGGGTCTATTGACGATAACGGACAAGTGGGTATTACCATAAACCTAGACCGTGTGGAGACTCGAGTTCCGGTTAGAAATGAACGGTTAAAAGCGCTGTTTTTTGAGACGAGTAAGTTCCCACTAGCAACGACTGAAATAGCAGTTGATATTGTTAAAATAAATATTTTAACCGTTGAGGAAATAATGAATCAGGAACTTATGGTCAATTTTGACTTAGATGGTATTAGGGCAGAGAGACCGGTTCGAATTCGGTCATTGGGTTAAGTGATAACAAATTATCGGTGACGCTCATTGAACTTGTTTTGCTTGATGTTAAGGGTTTTGAATTACTTAATGGCTTGGCGGCACTTAAAACCATCGCTAAATTGCCCTCAATTAGTAGCTCAATTCCAGTAACCGCACAGTTACTTTTTGTCGCTCAATAAGTTGCAGGACAGTAGATTAATTTTCTAGTCTTTGATGGGTAACCCGCGCATGGAGTATTGGTTACTTCTAGTAATCAGGTGCGGCGAAAAGGCCTCGACCCCATGGTTGCGGTCAGTCGATAGCACGGGGCGCATTTCAGCATTGTTCTGTTAACCGCACAGGCAACATTTACCGCCTTAAGGTTGTTTGTATTACCACTAATGCACCGGTTAACGTCTTGGTTTAATTGGTCGGTTCATTTAGGTTTTGGTGTTTTGTAGCGCCCTTCCGTGAAGATACCTTTCAGGTTATGGCCTTAAAACTGTTACCTTATTTTTTTCTAAAAAACCAGAGCAGTAAGGCACTGAAAATAAGGATCAAGAAGACATCGAGTTTTAAGGAGTCCTGTTAGATGGCAAAGAATTTGCTTCTGTGGACAGGCCCATGCGTTAATTTACGGCATATGGCGCATGAAAATTGTGTTATATGACACAAAACAACTGAAATTTGTTTTACCTATGGTTATTTTTATTTGAATATTTTTTAAACCGATATAATAATACCACCCTTCGGACTTTCGGGTTTTAGTAACCCTGCATACGTTGAGCCGTATTGGTTGTAGCTTGATCCCTTGGTTTTGGTGGGTTGTGCTCGCTGTGGTGAATGACGGCTATTTAAGATTACCGGCAGAAATATGGCGTAGTGGGCTTAATGGGTGTCTATGTGAGCGACTGATTTCATTAGAGAATTTAATTTAAAATATGGTTTACGCATCGTTGAGAATGGTTTTATTACTGGCGATTCTTATTAATTTAACAGCCTGCAGTTCTTTACTAAAGACAGACTCTCAGCCTGAAGTTTTAGATATTCCTTCGCAGTGGAAGGGCAGCGTTGCGGGGGCGACTATCGATGTAAGGCCGTGGACTGAAGATTTTAATGATCCATTGTTAAATGCTTTTATTGATGAATCAATCAATAAAAATTATGACTTGGAAGCAATTCGTTCTGCTATGTTTATGAGTCATGCGAATGCCAGAATTAACGGTGCTGATCAATTACCCCAAATTAGTGCTGGTTTTAATCCGAGCCGAAATAAAAGAAACAGCAGTGGTGGTTTTGGGGTTAATAGTGGTTCCTATACCGACACCTGGCGTATTAATTTAAATATAAATTGGGAATTTGATCTTTGGGGTAAAATTGCCAACCGCGTTGAAGCGTCAACGTTAGATTACGAAGCCTCACAGGAAGATTTTAAAGCCGCTTATCTTTCACTGGCAGGCAATTTGGGTCGCTCTTGGGCCGATGCAGTTGCCGCAAAAATTTTGTATCAACTCAATGTCGATACAGTCAATAATTATAAAAATAATTTAGAGATTATTGAACAAGGTTATGCTCAAGGTATTTATACGGCCTTAGATCTGCGTTTGATGCGCTCAAATTTTGCGCAAGCACAAAATCTGCTCTATGCACAGGAAGTCGTGAAAAATAATACCGTGAGAACATTAGAGGTTTTGTCTGGGCGCTATCCTAAAGGTGAGTTGCTTATTTCTAATCAATTGCCGGAAATAACACATGATATACCCTTAGGCATACCCGCAACGTTGTTGGCAAGACGTCACGATGTTATCGCCGCACGGCGGCGTTTGGCAGCGGCTGATCACCGTGTTGCAGAAGCCAAAAAAGCATTTTTACCGAATATTTCATTGACAGGTTCTGTAGGTAATCAAACTCGAGAATTATCAGATATTCTTAATTTTAATTTCTTTGTCTGGAATATTGCCTCGAATGTCGTACAGCCTATTTTTCAAGGCGGACGCCTGTGGGCGCAGGTCGACCAAAGTGAAGCAACCGTTCGCCAAGCTCAGGCACAATATGCACAAACGGCTCTGATTGCTTTTCAAGAAGTTGAATCTTTTTTGAATGCGGATAAACAACTAAAAAAACAACTTGGAACGGTGCAAGTTTCAGCACATGAAGGTTTAGAAGCAGAACTGCTGGCACAAGAGCAGTATCAGTCGGGGTTAACCGATATCGTCACGTTGTTAGAGTCACAGCGTCGCTCTTTTGAGACTCAAAGTACTTTGATTCGAACAAGAATGGAGCGTGTGCAAAATCGCATCAATTTACACTTAGCACTCGGTGGTGGTTACGCACAAAGTAAACCCATAATAACGCATGATGAAAATTAATTTAACGCATAAAGCGGTGAAAGTTTTTTTACCGATTGCCATTCTTTTGGGTAGCTTGTTAGTAGCGTTTTTGTTTATTGCTTTGGGTGAAGAACCTAAAAAACACTATCGCCCGCAAGTCCCTTTATTAGTCGAAGCGTTTACCATTAAAGGTTCTGATTATTCAGTGGTTTTAGAAACGCAAGGGACGGTGAAGGCACGTACTGAAAGCAGTTTGATTCCTGAGATTTCAGGCCGTATAACGACTGTTTCGGATGCTTTCAGATCAGGAGGATTCTTTAAACAAGGTCAGCTTTTAGTACAAATTGATCCGCGTAATTATAAAATCGATATTCGTGTGGCACAAGCAAACCTCGCAGAGCAGGAGTTTCGTCTAGAAGAAGAAAAAGCACGGGTCGAGTTGGCACTTAAAAATTGGAATAAAATTAACCCTACTAAAAAGGCCAGTAATTTGACGCTGCATCTTCCGCAGCTTAAATTAGCACAAGCAGCACTGGATTCGGCCAAGGCGCAATTAGAAAAGGCACAAATCAATCTTGAAAAAACGCAAATTATTGCCCCTTATGATGGTCGTATTGTTGAACAATTAGCAGACGTCGGGCAGTTTGTTTCAACCGGTTCTGTTTTAGCGCGCATTTATTCGGTTGATGTCGCTGAAATTCGTCTGCCTTTGAATAACCAACAAATTGAGTTTTTAGACTTTGAAGATGATTATTTTGATAGTTCTGAACCGGTTAAGAAAAAAATTAGCGTTGAAATCAACGCCAAAGTAGGCTTGACTACCTATACTTGGGCTGGGCATATTGCCCGTGCTGAAGGGGCTATTGATATTAAAAGCCGGCAACTGTTTATTGTGGCTCAAGTGGCAAATCCTTATAGCAAGGTCGCTCATAATCCGCCGTTAAAAGTAGGTCAATATGTGACAGCTCGAATAAAAGGGAAAGAGCTTAACAATGTTTTCGTTATTCCACGAATGGCGTTACGAGAAAACAATAAGGTCTTGATTATTTCACCGGAGAATACGTTGATGTTACGTACGGTTAAGGTACTGTGGTCAGATCAAGATCATTATGTGATTTCAGAAGGGTTAAACGTCAACGAGCGTTTATGTCTTACGCCGATTAATTTTGTGACCGAAGGTCGAAAAGTAAAAATTTATGACGCTCAATTAGAGGTAACGCTCTGATGCATTCGATTATTACCTTTTTTGTTCATAATAAAGTAGCTGCCAATCTCTTGATGGTGCTTATTCTTGCGGCTGGTTTTTTTACACTGCCTACAATTCCGGCAGAATTCTTACCCAGTTATGAGATGAACATTATTAGTATTAAAGCACCTTACCGAGGTGCAACCCCAGAGGAAGTCGAAGAACATGTTGTTGCCAAGATTGAAGAGCAAATTCAGGGTATTAATGGGATTGACAAAATAACGTCTGTTTCAAGCGAAGGCTTTGCCGCTATTAATGTGGAAATTAATTCCGGGTTTAATGTGCGCCAAGTGTTGGGTGATATTAAAGAACGGGTAGATGCGATTACTGATTTTCCGGAACTGCTGGATGAAATAAGAATAACTGTTGCCGAGCGAAAACTTGAAGTTTTGGGTGTCGTGGTTTCCGGAAAGCTGCAAGAACGTGAGTTGCAGCAATTGGGCAAGCGAATTCGAGATGAAATTTTAATGTTGCCGGATGTGTCGCAAGCAACATTAGGAGCAATACGACCGGCTGAATTTTCTATCGAAGTCTCAGAACAAACGTTACGCCAGTATCGCTTATCGTTTCAAAAGATCGCCAAGGAAATTAATAATAATTCACTGAGTATGCCGGCAGGATCCATGAAAACCGATAAAGGTGAAGTGTTATTAAGAACCTTTGGACAATCTTATAGTCGAGAAGACTTTGCCCGTATTCCTATTCTTAAGCGTGATGACGGTAGTTTTGTTTTACTCGGTGAGATTGCTGACATTAAAGACGGTTTTGAAGAGGAGCAACTAGAGGCAACCTTCAATGGTCATCAGTCGGTTATTATTGACGTTTTTCGCCTTGGCGATCAAAGTGCGATTGAAATCTCGGAGCGCGTTAAAAATTATATTACTGAATCGAAAAGTTTTTTGCCACCCGGCGTTAAACTCAGTGTTTGGCGTGATCGTGCCAAGATTGTCAAAGGTCGTATATCGACCTTAACCTCGAATGCCATTCAAGGCGCCGTATTGGTTTTTGTGTTGCTGACTTTGTTTTTACGGTTATCCGTTGCGGCCTGGGTTTGTGCTGGGATTCCAATTTCCTTTTTAGGGGCGTTGGCAATGATGCCTGCATTGGGTGTGACTATTAATATCAGTTCATTATTTGCTTTTATTTTAGTATTAGGAATCGTGGTAGACGATGCCATTGTGACGGGTGAAAATATTTATCATCATTTAACTTTGCATAATGATCCCGAAAAAGCAGCTATTGAAGGGACCTACGAAGTTGGGGTGCCGGTTACTTTTGGTGTGTTGACGACCGTCATTGCTTTTTTACCATTGCTTTCTATTGAAGGCCGGCGTGGGCAGATGTTTGAATCCATTGCTTTGGTGGTTATTCCGGTTTTATTGTTTTCCTTGGTAGAAAGTAAATGTATTTTGCCTTTTCACTTAAAGCATTTGAAGATCGCTAATCCTGATGAGGGTAAACAGTCAGCACTGCAACGTCTACAAACTGCGATTGATAGTAAGCTCCAGTGTTTTATTGATAACAGTTATAAACCCACCCTAGCGGTTCTTTTAGAACACCGTTATTCAACATTATGCGGTTTTATTGGGTTGTTTATTATCATGATGGCCATGACTGCCGGGGGGCAAATTCGTTTTGTTTTTTTTCCAAAAGTTGAAAGTGAAAGTATTCAGGCGACATTGACGATGCCGGTGGGAACCCCTTATGCGGTGACTAAAAAACATACCGATAGAATGGCCCGTATCGCCAAAGAGTTACAAACTGAATTTGTGGATCCAGATTCTGGACAACAGTTCATGACTAACATTTTGGTTATTAACGGTAAGGAAGACTCCCTGGGGCATCCGCAATCGAATGTGGGTTATCTCAGAATTAGTCTATTACCCCCGGAACAGCGAAATCTCAGTTGGACGGGACATCAAGTGGTAACCGAATGGCGAAAACGGGTGGGTAGTATCCCGGGTGCTGAAAAGATTTATTTCAAATCTGATATTTTCCACGGGATGACCCGTCCGGTTGAGATTCAACTGCACGGTGATGATTTTAAAACACTGTCGTTAGCTGCCCAGTCAACGCGTACACTCTTGGAACAAATTCCAGGTCTTTATGATATTGAAGATACCTTTGAAATCGGGAAAGAAGAGGTTCAGATTAAACTTAAACCGGAAGCTGAATTATTGGGCTTATCCGTTATCGATTTATCGCGGCAAATCCGCCAAGGTTTTTATGGCGAAGAAGTACAAGTTCTGCAGCGCCAAGGTGAGGATATACAAGTTTTATTGCGTTACCCCTTAGAACAACGAAAATCTATGTTGAATCTTAATCGTATGAAAATTCGTACGGATAGTGGGGTAGAGGTTGATTTTTCAGATGTGGCTGATATCACGATGAGTCGCGGTTTAGTTGATATTGACCGTGTTAATCGTAAACGGGTTGTGACGGTGAAGGCGAACCTTGATAAAGAATCGACCCATGAAGCTAATTTACGGGAGTTGATCATTACCGGTATGACGGATATCAAATACCACTACCCTAGCATTAACTATTCATTAGAAGGTGAAATGCGTGAAAAAGAAGAGGCGTTTGATAGCGTTTTCTACGGCACTATTTTTGTTTTACTGGGTATTTATTGTTTGCTTGCCATTCCGTTGCAATCTTATTTCCAACCGTTGATGGTGATGATTGTTATTCCTTTTGGAATTACCGGTGCTATCTTGGGCCATTTTATAGCAGGCATTGATTTAACAGTTTACAGCGTCTTAGGGATTGTCGCTTTAACCGGTGTGGTGGTGAATGATAGTTTGGTTTTGGTCGATTGTGTTAATACCCTTAAAAGTCGCTCAGTGACCTTATTTAAGGCGGTATCAGACGGTGCAACACGGCGTTTTCGGGCGATTATCTTAACATCACTGACGACTTTTTTAGGGCTAGCCCCCCTCATGCTTGAAAAAGATACCCAAGCGCAATTTTTAATTCCAATGGCGGTTTCATTAGCCTACGGTATTATTTATGCGACGCTGATTACCTTATTTTTATTACCGACGTTGTATTTGATTTTTGATGATTGTGCGGTGCGATTCAGGCAACTTAAATTAGCACTATCTAATAGTTTTAAAGAAATTTAATTTAATTTTCACTTGAGGTTTGTATGCAAAGTAGAACGATTGTGTTGGTTCGCACCCTATTATCGCTAGCCTTGGTGGCAGTTGCTGTATCGGGATGTAGCACACAACCGGTAGCCGTTGTTAAGACGCCTGCCGCACCCACTAAACATGTAAAAGCAGAAACGCCTGCCCCAGCACATCAGGCTAAAAAGAAGCATAGGATGCATAAGCAAGAAAGTGGCATTTTAAGTTTGGATGTTTTTAAAGAGAATCATAAGATTCATATTTTAACCGGTATTAATGATCAAGGTGTTTCGACGTTGCAATACCAGCGCTCTGATGATCAGGGACGTAGTTGGTCAATACCGGTCAATATCGCACCCCAAGGCACAGTCTTCAATTTTCGCCGTGGCAACGATTCTCAGATTGCCGCCTGGGGCAATAATGTGGTGGTGGCCTGGATGAACCGAGGGTATACCAATCGTCACGGTTCAGGTCCTATGAGTGTCGCTTATTCTCATGATCAGGGTAAAACCTGGAGCTTGGGTGAAATGGCAGCTTCGCAATGGAAAAATGGCACCCATGCTTTTATGGAGTTAACCGCCAATGAAAAAGGCATGCATTTTGTTTGGTTAGACAGTCGCAATGGAAAACAAGGTCTCCAATATGCACACTCAATTAATGGCGGAGAAACGTGGAAGCCTGAGACCACTTTAGATGCTAAAACGTGTTACTGCTGTTGGAATACCCTCGCTTCAGATAGCCAAAATAATCTCTATGCACTTTACCGTGATAAAGAGCCCAGTGACATGGCGTTAATTAAAGTCGCTGCTAACAGCGGTGTTTCAAAAAGATTAGCACGGGTCGGTGCATTTGACTGGGAATTCCAAGGCTGCCCGCATGTTGGGGGCGGTCTAGCTATTCATGAGCAAGGCAATCAAGTGCAGTTGCATGCGATGGTGAGTACGATGAAGCCTGAAAAAGCAGGGCTTTATTATTTATCATCTTCTGATGGGGGTATTCACTGGACACCTGAACAGCGCATGGGTCAAGGTATGGCTGTTCACAGCGATATTGCCGTTAATGATTCCGGTGCATTGCTAGCCAGTTGGGATGTTGCAGGACCTAATGGTATGTCAATTGTTACGAGTCAATCTAAAGACCACGGTAAAACCTGGTTGAATGAAACGGTTTTATCTAAACCAGATAGGGATGCGACTCATCCTAAAGTGGTGGCTGTTGACGAAGGTTTTCTGGTTTTTTGGACCGAAAAAGTAGAGGGCGGTAGTAAACAACTACAAATTAAAAAATTAAATTAACGGGTTCTGTAGTTCAGAGTCAAATAACACCATGTAAATGGGTTATTTGACTCAATTCTTAAGAAATTAATACTTGAGGAGAGCTTTCAATAAAAGCCGTTAGTAATTTCTCTATAATAGAGCGCAATAGAAAATGCATTTATCTTTCATTTACAGACCTTTATGAACAAGACTTCCCCTTTTAAAAAAGCCGCCATAGCAGCCTTAGCTGTTATTTTATTGCCAGTCATGTCTGCCCAAGCAGATGTAATAACTGAAAGCATAGCTATTGATGGTAAAACCAATCAAGCGGCTGCTCAATCGCAGAAAAAAATCGATAAGGTCAGTGAACGCACAAAAGTGTTGTTAGATGAGTATCGAACCGTATCACATCAAATTGAATCTCTTTTAGTTTATAACCAACATCTACGTAATTTAATTGAATCACAACGTTTAGAAATGGTTTCTATTAAGCAGCAATTAAAAGAAATTGAAGTCACCCAGCGGGAAATTGTTCCGTTGATGCTTGGTATGTTGGACAATTTACAAAAATTTGTCGCTTTAGATTTGCCTTTCTTAACGGACGAAAGAAACCAACGAGTGGCTGAATTGAAAAAAATTATGATTCGCGCCGATGTAACCAATGCTGAAAAATACCGCCGTATTTTAGAAGCCTATCAAATAGAAAATGAGTATGGGAATACCATTGAGGCTTATCGAACGCATATCAACTTAAACGGTAAAGACCGTGCCGTAGAGTGCCTGCGGTTTGGTCGGGTGTCGTTGTATTATCAGCGGTTAGATGGCAGTGAGACCGGCTACTGGGATAAAGAGTCCTCACAGTGGAAACAATTAGACTCACGTTATAACAGCGTTATTTTACAAGGTCTCCGTATTGCACGAAAGGAAGTGGCCCCTAATTTGCTAACACTACCGATACCGGCAGCGGAGGCAGGGCAATGAGAATACTTTTACTTTTAGCGACATTTTTATTTACGCCGGTCATTCAAGCGGAACATTTAGCACTCGATCAATTGTTGGAAGATGTTAAAAATAACCAAGGGATCGAAGGGAAGCGTAATCAAGCGCGGGAAGCAGAATTTATTTCCGAGCGTTTGAAACAACAACAACGTTTAAAAGCAGCCAAAGCTGAACTGATTAAGCAAGAGAGAATCAGTAAAAAACTTAAGAAACACTTGGAAGAGAACGAAAAAGTGTTAACGGCTTTAGACGCTAAATTACGTCAAAAAAGTGGTGTTTTAGGAGAGCTTTTGGGCGTAGCGCGTCAAGCCGCTGGCGATTTGCGGGTTGATTTTGAGCATTCCTTAGTCTCTTCACAATTTACCGGGCGGGGCCAGAAATTAAGTGTTATTGCCGACAACAAGGCGCTGCCAACAATCGATCAGTTGGAACAACTGTGGTTTTTACTGCAACAAGAGATGACCGAGTCGGGTAAAGTCGTGCACTTTAATGCAGAGGTGTTATCAGCAGCGGGTGAAGCTAAGCCAAGTAAAGTGATTCGTATTGGCACTTTTAATGCGTTATCAGAAGGTCAATATTTGCGTTACTTACCGGAGTCTGAACAATTGGCAACCCTGGCACGCCAACCTGAATCCCGTTTTTTAGATCTTGCAACTGATTTTAGTGCAGCGCCGAACGGAAATGCCGACTTAGGTGTTGACCCGACTCGGGGAGTCATCTTAAGTATGTTAATACAAACACCGAATACCTTTGAACGCATTGATCAGGGTGGTATTATCGGCTATATCATTCTAACCTTGGGTGGGATTGGTTTTGTTTTTGCCTTGTACCGTTTGTTTGTATTATTTCAAACGGGGCAAAAAATGTCAGCGCAATTGGTCAGTGAGACTGCTTCTACTGATAACCCCTTGGGACGCGTTATCAAAGATGCAGAATCGCATCACAGTCCTGATGTTGAAACATTGGAACTCGTGTTGGATGAGGCGATTACCCGTGAAGTCCCGGTGCTTGAAAAAGGCTTAGGGATGATTAAGTTATTAGCTGCTGTGGCGCCGTTATTAGGGTTGCTGGGTACAGTAACCGGTATGATTGAAACATTTCAAAGTATTAGTTTGTTTGGAACCGGAGATCCGAAGCTCATGGCCAATGGGATTTCACAGGCGTTGGTTACCACCATGTTAGGGCTTTGCATTGCGATTCCCTTATTGTTTTTACACAGTCTTTTGGCTTCCCGTAGTAAATCCCTGGTGCAAATATTAGATGAGCAAACAGCCGGTATTATTAGCCGACGTGCTGAAAAATAATGTTTTTTATTAGCGAGCAATTTGCGGCCGTTACGCAATTTCTACATACCGGCGGTACGGTGTTATGGCTCATTTTAGTGGTTTCGATTTGTCTTTGGTGTTTGATTGTAGAACGGTTGGTTTTTTTTAAACGCCGTTACCCTTTGTTAAAAAACCAGTGGGTGGGTGAATGGAATACCCGAGCCGATAAATCATCACCGAGAGCTAAAACTATTCGGGTGGCGATGATTTCCGAAGCAAAATTAGAAATGGCTAAAATGACCTTGATCATTAAAATGCTGATTGCCTTATGTCCGTTAATGGGGTTATTGGGAACGGTTACCGGGATGATTCATGTCTTTGACATTATGGCTGTCACCGGAACAGGTAATGCAAGGGCGATGGCCTCAGGGGTTTCTCAAGCGACTATCCCGACGATGGCCGGTATGGTCGTAGCCATCGCTGGCTTGTATTTTAGCCGTTATATTGAAGACCGCACCGATGATGAAACCCATCATCTGGCAGATTTATTAAAATTTCACTAATTGATTGATTATGAGTCGACGTAAACACCGCTCTACCAGTGAGCACAATTCTGATATAGACATGACCCCCATGTTGGATATTGTCTTTATTATGTTGATTTTCTTTATTGTCACCACTTCGTTTGTCAAAGAGTCGGGAATTGATGTTAACCGGCCCACGGCCAAAACGGCAGAGAGAAAAGAGCAGGGCAATATTATTATTGGCATTAAAGCCAACGGTGACATTTGGATTGATAAGCGACAAGTGGATGTCAGGGCGGTTCGCGCTAACGTGGCTCGGTTACATGCTGAAAATCCATTAGGCGCCGTTATTATTACCGCCGATAAAGACAGTAAAACCGATTCCTTAGTTAAAGTCATGGATCAGGTGCGTTTAGCAGGCATTATGAATGCTTCTATTGCTACCAATACTGATAACTAATGAAGCACACTATTTTTATCATTGCCGCAGGCTTAGGGGTCTCACTGGCCTTGTTTTGGCTGATGCAGTTTATGATCAGTAATAATCAACAGGGTTTAAATAAAGTAGCCAGCCTTCAGATGACTGAATTTATTCGGCTCAAAAAAGAGACTAATTTAACGACCAAAGACCGCAGAATTCCTGAAAAACCCAAACCCAATAAACGTCCCCCGCCACCAAAAATGAACTTGCAAGCGAACCCGATTAAAAACCTGCAACCCAAAATGGAGATCCCCGATCTTGATTTACCGTTGGAACTGTCACACATGGGGATGAAGGGTGTTGAGATCGGTGTCGGAAATATCAGCACCAATGTGATTCCACTGGTTCGTATTGCTCCGCGCTACCCGATGCGAGCGGCCAATCGGCGCATTGAAGGGTGGGTAAAAGTACAATTTACCATTACTCAAGAAGGCACGGTTGCTGATGCGGTTGTGGTGGATGCGGAGCCGAAAAACACCTTTGACCGCGTAGCACTTTCGGCGATTAAACGCTGGAAATTCAAAGCGAAAATAATAGAAGGTATTGCCTTTGAACAACGTGCAGAACAACTCCTGGAATTTAAACTTAGAAAATGATAAAACGTTTTTTATTATTAGTATTGTTAGGGTTGGCTTTGCTGATTGAACCCACATTAGGGGCTAAAAAGGCGGTTATCTCTCCGCGCTTATTTGAGAACCTTCAAAAGATTGAATTATTGATTGTCGATAAAGCCTATAAAGATGCACTAAGCCAGCTGAATGGGTTAACCGAAACACTTAAAAAAGGCACTTATGAAGAAGCGGTTGTACTGCGCCTTAAGGCTTCAGTTTATATCCAAAATGGACAATACTCCAAGGCGATTAAAATACTTTTACAATGTCAGCAATTAGATGTACTGCCTGACAATCAAGAACAACAATTATTAATTAATTTAGGTCAGCTTTATTTAGCCGAAGGGCAATACCAAAAGGCAATTGACTTGATCGAGACTTGGCTGGAAGATAACCCCAACCCAACACCGGGGATTAATGCCTTAACGGCCAGTGCCTATGCACAACTAAAACAATATGCTAAAGCCTTACGCTTTATCAGCAAAGCGGTTAAAGCCAGTAAAGAGGCGGTTGAAGGATGGTTGCAATTAAAACTAGCCCTTCATTACCAATTGCAACAATACCCGCAAGCCGCTCAGTTGCTTGAACAACTGGTTCACTTATACCCGGATAAAAAAGTTTACTGGACGCAACTTTCAGGGGTTTATATCCAACTTAAAGATTATAAAAAGGCCCTGTCCGTAAAACATTTAGCCTATCAACGAGGGCTTATCACAAAAAGTAAAGAGATTGTCTCGATCGCCCATTTATTTTTATTTAATAAAGCACCTTTTAAAGCCGCCAAGTTATTAGAGCAAGCACTTACTAAAAAGGAGGTTAAACACACGTCTAAAAACTGGGAATTGTTAGCCAATGCCTGGGCGCTGGCTCAAGAATCTGAAAAAACCATTGCAGCGCTTGAGATCGCTTCAAAACTGGCCGATACCGGTAAACTCTATAAACAGTTAGGGCACAGTTATGTTGAACGAGAGCAATGGAAAAAGGCCGTGGCTGCCTTAACTAAGGCACTTAAAAAAGGCGCTATTAAGCGCAAAGGCGATACCTATATTTTATTAGGTATGAGTTATTTTGAATTAAAAGACTACCCGAAAGCGACGGATGCTTTTAATCAAGCCAAGCAGCAAAAAAATAAGAAATCGAAAAAAACCGCGCAACAGTGGATTGATTATCTCGCCAGTTTTCAACGCCTCTAATCGTTTTTCTCCTGAAAAAATACAAAAGTGTGTCATATCACCTATTTTGGTGAGTGAAATCCCTGAATTTTTAAATGATGTTTTTTTTTTCTAGCAGGTTAAAGTTTCAGCGTTTATATTGCCACCTGATAACAAAAATAGATCAAAAGGCCTAAACACTCATGAATATTAAGAAAGCATTTTTACCGCTGCTGATAGTTCCTGTAAGCGGGGTTATGGCGGACCATACGCCTACGCATCAGTTGGATGAAATGGTGATCACCACCAGTGGTAAGTTGTTTCCTGAAACGACCATTGCAACACCTAGTTTTGATATTACTGAAGAAGATATCGCCAAAGTCAATTTAACAACGGCTGAAGATATTGTCCGAGGCGCACCGGGTATACAAGTCCGTCGCCGTTTTATTGGTGATACCAATGGTCTGGTCGCGACACGCGGTTCGACTAATATGCAAACGGCACACACGATGATGCTTCAAGACGGTATTCCGCTGTCTAATCTAACGCAAACAAAATGGAATGGCGCGCCGCGTTGGACCCAAATCGCACCGAATTCCGTTGAATCCGTTAAAGTTTTTTACGGCCCTTTTTCAGCCCAGCATTCAGGGGGCTCTTTTGGCAGTGTAATTGAAGTTAAAACTAAAATGCCGGATGAATTTGAAATGCATATGGATGCCACGGGTTTTATGCAGGAATCTGATCGTTATGGCCGCGATGAAACGCTCTGGGGCCACAAAGAATTTATTTCTGCCGGTGACCGTTTCGGTGACTTTACCATCTCGGGCTCTTTTAACCATATTGAGAACCAAGGCCAGCCACAAATGTGGGATGCGCAAACACCAACCACATTGTTAGAGCAAGAACAAGAACTGGTTGAAGGTGCGTATCTAAAAAAAGCTGATGGTACCCCAGATTACGATGCAGACGGTAGGTTACAAGCATTAGTCTGGGATGATGGCGGTGATGCCGCTGCTGATGCCGCAAATGCCGAACAATTTAAAGCGCTTAAATACGGTCAACTTAAAGATAAAGCCGCTTACATTGAAGATCGTACTAATATGCGTGCACAGTTTGATCCGGTTACCCCAATTCCTGTCACCGGATTACCCACCGCAAAAAATACTAAAGGTGAAGATACTATTATTACCGGAGATTCCGGTATCGAAGAAATGATGAATGATTTGTATTCTGTGAAAATAGGGTATGATTTTACGGATAGTCTTCGCGCTTTATTTAATGTCAATTTTGAAGATTATCAAGGTAAAAGAGGTGTAGAGGATTTAGGTGCTCGAAACTATCTGGCCGGTCAAGGGGTTTGGGGTCGTGGTAATGCGACTGATACCAATAGTGGGGATGTGGTTTCATACGGTGGTGCTCTCTATATGCCGACAAAACGTGGTTGGGGGGCAAGCCGTTATGCATTTTCTGAAAGTGAAAGGCAAACCCTTTCATATGGCTTGAATTTATCAGGTCAAGTTAATGATGACTGGAGTATAGATACTTCAGCGAGTTTTTTTGATGCCTTTAAAGATTTAGCTTATAAACCTGATTACAGCACCCTTGATGACAACGATTATTTAGATTGGAAGGGAGACCGAGAAAATTATAAAGGCAATATAGTCGATAAAGAAATGTGGTGGGCAACCTTTGATTTTAAATTGGCTACCGATCACTTCTTAGGCGATGAGAACTTAGGCTTTATGTGGGGCTATCAATACCATCAAGCTGATTTAAATACTACTACATGGAAAGCAGATAGTTCCTCCTATAAAGTTAAAAAAGCAACTGGGGGTCTCAAGCAAGATTCGGGTGGTGAAACGCAATTACACAGTGGTTTTGCACAATTGGATTATGATTTCCTAGGGGACTTTAATGTGATGGCCGGTGCTCGATTAGATGTTTGGAGTGCCTCCGGTGGACATGATCTTTCGAATTCATGGGATCCGAATCAAAGTTATGATCGTACCTTCAGTGATCGAGAGCAAACTCGGGTTTCACCCAAAGCCTCTATTTCCTGGGCGCCAAATGAATTTAGTGCACGTTATTCGTTCTCAAGAGCGTATCGTTTTGCTTTAGCGCAAGAATTGTTTGAAAACCAATCGGCGGGTGCATCTGCAGTTGTTTCTAATCCTGAATTAGGGCCTGAAAGTGGTAACTTTCATAACCTAACCTTAGCGTATGAAATTCCAGAAGGCTTGATGAGTGTTGATTTCTTCTACAATACGATTGACAATGAAATCATGAACAGTGCTAAGGTTGTTGATGGTCAAAATTTAGAAACATTTTTAGGTATTGGTCAGACTGAAACCATTGGTGTTCAAATGGTTTACAAGCAAGATAATTTATTTGATTTGCCACTTGATCTGAATTTGAACGGTACTTGGCTCGATAAACAAATTGTTTCTAATCCTGATCGTCCAGAGTTAGTGGGTAAACAATGGGTTCGCACCTCGAATTGGAAAGCCAATGGTTCTGCAACCTACCATTTAACTGACCAATGGGATACCACCTTAAGTGCTAATTATCGTGGACCACAGTATGCTGAAGAAGATAACAGTGATAATACCTCAGGGGTTTATGGGGCATCAGATGAATACGTATTGCTGAATGTTAAAACGCAATACGTGCAACCTTTAGCTAATGATATGACAGCGACTTTCTCAATGGGTGTCGATAATCTATTGAACGAAAACTATTATGATTTTCACCCGTACCCACAAAGAACTTACTTTGCCAATGTCTCGTTAGATATTTAAAATTTAAGGTAGTTTCTTAATACTAAGAGCCTCACCCTTTCAAAGGGTGGGGCTTTTTTTATTTAAAGTTTATATCGCAGAGTTTTATTCTTTTAAGAGCATCATAATATTTTCTTTTTTTGCATTGGCTTGAGCCAACAGTGCAATATCAGTTTGCTGGTTTATTTGCTCTTTTGCCGAAAGTACCGATTGTTTAGCGTGTTCTGTTTCGTTTACTTTAGTTTGCGCGGACGAATTCTTTTTTGAAAGCTGAGCGGTAACCCCTGAAACCGACATGCCGGCACTTTCAACCCGGTCAATGAGTTTCTCTTTGGACGAATCGATCAAAGAGACTAGCCAGTCTTGGTTTGAACGAAATTGAATAGCAACTGTTTTTTTCTGTAACACAATATCAACTTTAAAGTGCCCGAGGGTTTGAGTGTTGCTTTCCAGATAAATATGCCACTGCTGGTTGATTTTTTGTACTTCATCTTGGACCAAGGTCAAAGTAATAAATTCACCGGGGAGAAAAGGCAGTAACAGAGAATAATAACTCCCCCCTTGTAAGTCAGCATCAAGCGCTTTGACCTGACTGGCTGAAATGCCATCCAATGCTTGGGTCAGTTCCTTATTGCCCGCATCTTCACGCTGTAATAGCAAAAATAATTGTTTAAGATCAGTTAACGGTGTACCTGTTTTTTTTAATGAGCTGTTTTCATAAAATAACCCCGAATGTTTGAGTTGCAGTTGCACCCAGTCGGCCTTAAATTTTTCAGGAAGTAATAAGTGCTGGGGTAAAATGGCCTCTGAGGCGGGTTCTTCATCGTTGATTAAAACGTTCTTTTCATAAGGGGTTTGAATGACGTTATCGGAGGGCGTTAAATCTAATCGTTTGGTAATATTTCTTTGACTTAACCCGTCTGAAAGCGCCTTTTCAACCGGCAGCAAAGGCAGTTCCTGACTTAATAAGGCATGTAATAGACTGTTGTTATTGGTTAATTGTAAAAGCGGTGAATCGCTTGCTTTAAATAGTTTTATTTTTGGCGGCAGACTGCTGGAATCTGTTACCTTCAGTAACATTTTCTGGCCTACCTTGAGCCCCTTTTGAGGCGGGCTTTGGAACCGCATTGTCTCGGACTCAACAATCAGTAACGGTTCGGTTTCGTTAACGACGACTGCAGTCAGGTCGCCTTGGGTGAGTAATGACAGACTTTCATCGACCGGTGTCAGTTTAGAAAAAGCATGGTGAATCTGGTTCTGAAAAGTTTTTAGTAATAATTGTTGTGAGGTCACATCGGTTATGGCCTGATCAATTACGATTAAACTTTGTTGGGCTTTTTTATCACTAAGCAGTGAAATATTATCCAATGAAGGCGGCGTGGCGGGTCGCTTGATCTCCATATAAGTCTGGGTTATTGCGTTATGGTTGTTAAAACCGCTTAGTCTTAAAACGCCGTCTTTGACCTCTGCTTTTTTAATAGCATCGTTTTGTTTCAATGCACCCCGGGCGATAGTGGTCAGTAAGGTATTGATATCTTGACCTTCAAGTGTTGCGTGTACTTTTTCATCACCGTTAAGCGTTAAGGTGATTTGATCGCCTTTGGCTATAGCCTGATGGGTAAAATCAAAGGTTTTAATCGAGGACTGCGGTGCTGGAGGGGTCGATTTTTCAAGGGTAATGGTAAGGTTGCTCAGTGTTGTGTTTATACTGCTTGTTAGCGTTAACACGCTGTTATTCACGAGCGCCTCAGTAATGCCTTCTATTTTTTCAGTCGCCACCTGAGCAATGTCAGTGAGTAATGTTTCTAGGTTTTGATCTTCAAGGGTAACGAGTGCTTTGTCATCAGCCCCCACCGTTAAGGTAATTCGATCACCTGTGTTGAAGGGGTGATCAGTAAAATCAAAAGTTTTAATCGTTGTCAAAGGCAGCGTGTTTGCAGATCGTTGAAGGGTAATGGCAAGATCACTCAGCGCTGTATTTGAATTAGCTGTCAGCGTTAACAGGCCGTTATTCGCGGCCGCATCAGTAATGCCTTGTATTTTTTCAGTCGCCTCCTGAGCAATGTCAGTGAGCAATGCTTCTAGCTTGTGATTTTCAAGGGTGACGTGTGCCTCGTCATCAGCACCCACCGTTAAGGTGATTCGATCATCTTTATTTAAGGGGGAATCAGTAAAATCAAAAGTTTTAACCGTTGTCAGAGGCAGTGTGCTTGCAGATCTTTGAAAGGTAATGGCAGGGTTGCTCAGTGTTGTCTTTGTGCGGCTTGTTAGCGTTAATATGCCGTTATTCGCCGCCGCCTCGCTAAGACCTTCTGTTTTTTCAATCGCCTCTTGGGCGATACCAGTGAGGAAGCGGTCTATATTTTGATTAACGAGCGTACCTTGTATTTTGTTATTACCGGCATGGGTTATGGTAATGTGGTCGCCTTCTTTTAACCGCTGCTGCGTAAAATCAACGGTGTGGACCGTTGTTGAGGCGGGCTTGATGTTTAAGCCTTCAACCGTTAAATCTAAATCATCAAGCAGCGCCTTGTCTGTTACATCAGTGAGGGTTAAAAGACCGTCAGGGCTTACGTGATAACTGAGACCTGCCGTTTGTTCAGTCAGGGTCATTGCAACTTGCGTTAATAGCGTTTTAAGGCCCTGGTTATTTAGTGTGCCTTGCGCCTTTTCTGCTCCTGAAACCGTTAACCGAAGTCGGTCTCCTTTTTTTAATGGCAGTGGGTTGACATCAAAAGTCTTAACTGTTTTTAGTGGCAGTGTGGTTGTTGGCGGTTCAATGGTTATACGCAATTCACTTAATTCAGGGCGACCGGATTGATGTGTGAGAGTCAACCTACCCTTCTCAACGGTAACCTTACTGAGCATCTTCATTTTTTCAGTGGCACGGCCGGCCATTTCAGTGAGTAGTGGCGCTATGTCACTCTTACTGACAAACACTTGCATTATTGTCTGCCCTTGAATCGTTAAGGAAATTCGGTCGCCTTTATTGACCGGGAAATCAGTAAAGTTAACGACAGTGGACTGGGTAGTCGCAATTTCCCAAGAGGGCGACTTTAATGGATTAATTTCTCTTGAGGCAATAGGGAGTGTTAAAGAGGGGGTTGACGGTTGAGGTGGGTTTGGGTTGAGAGCATTCAGTAGATTTAGGTTGACTGTGTTTTCAGGATATTGCACGTTGGAAAAAGTGTCGATACTATCTTCTAAATCAATACTAACTGGAAGGAATACCTTGTTATGAATAACGCCGGTTAATAACGTATGCCCCGGTTTATTATCGAGGCTGATGGTTTGCTGTCCGTAAGAGTCAGTTTTATGTACTGAGTCAAATGACAAAGGGATAGCAGTAACAACAATTGGCTTTCCATCACTCATAAAGTGAGTGGCGGTTTGCTCCTCTGTAGTTTGTCGTGAATGATCGGGAAGAAGAGTCTGGGTAAAACGGTAAAGTTCATAACTGGCTGGTGTGAAATCAGAAATATTATTCAGGCTTAAATCAAATTCAGGACTACTTTTTTTCGGTTCGATTTTAGTATTGTAGAAAATAGTTGTTGGCCTAGCCTGAATAGGCCATGGCTGAGCACGTTCAATCGGTAGAATATGTTTGTCTTGTTTGAGTGTCTTGTCTTCAAGAGGACTTAACGTAATTTGATAGTGAATAACGGGCGCTGGTGGTATTAATGTGTGGTTATCGATTGGCCCCGTTTTGTGCGGTGTTTTTTCAGGGTGTTGAGGGATCTGTTGCTGCCTTGTCATCGAAAACGCATTAACGGGGGCTATGACGGGGGTGCCCGGTATTTTAAGTGTGTAAGATGCGGGTGCAATATCAGCTAAATCACGCGCCGTAGTGGCGCTGACACCTAAGTTGTGAGTTGATGAATCTGTCAGGGTAAGGTTGATAGTGTTTGTGTGCTGCGCATCCACCGGAAACGATTGTGAAAAACCGTTCTTTAAGACGGGGGTATTTTTATAGTGATGATTCTCTACAATAGTGTTAATTTCATTTTTTAATCGTAACAGTTGATCATTCAAGGCATTTAAATTAATAACTGTGTTTTGACCTGTTACCGCCTGTCGAGTCGTTTCACGTATTTTGACTAATGCGCTGTTAATTTCGTTCAGGGCCTTCTCAGCAGTTTGGCCAACAGCAATAGCCTCATTAAATGCTATGACAGGGGGATGAGTCGTGTTACGTGATCGGTTTATCTGGGCGTCAATTGTGATAGTTACCGCACTCTCTTGACGGGGTGGAGTCGCACTGCCCGAAGGCAATACCTGTGCCTGACTACTGATGTCACCCTGGGTTTTTTTAGGGTTTTGTTGAGAGCTGAGTGCAGCTATTGTGCTATTGAGCGTTAGGGGCATGAGTGATCATTTTAAATTAGAAAACCATATAAAAAATACAGATCTACTTATCTGAGATCGACTGATATGGGGAAAACTTAAATGATTATGAAAAAACGTGTGCGGGTTTTTCTGCTCTGTGCTGACTACACTATTGAATGCAGGGAGGGGCGAGTGGGCCTCAAAGAGATGTGTTTTGTTTGCGTGGCGCATGCGTCAATTTGTCACATTCTCTTATGACTTTATTTTCTCTACACTACGCTCTGATTTTCAAAGCACCTTTAAAGGTGATTTTGATTTTTAAGTTTTGGTAGCCAGTTGGACATTCTCGCGAATATCCATCCCCCCCCCCTCTAAACTGGCTACCTTTTATTTCACAGTCATTTTTTCCTTGAGCCGTTCTTTTCTGGTTGGCACCGTTATTGAAGTTAGTTTAAGCGTTTTGCTTCACCGTTGCGGAAAAGTCATTGTGAAGACGGGCCGTTTAAATGCAGTTTTATTGCATGGATCTATTTGAGTTGTGGGCATGGGCGTTCTTAAATTTTTTGCACCCAGAATTGGTACATACCACTGAAGGTGTCGGGGTGTTGGCATTCAAATTGATGCCAGTTAGATAATGAAAATAAGGCATCATCGGCTGGGTAAAGTATTTTGAATTTATCGAGGGTTTGACTATGACCCAGTTCAAAACCGAGAAATTGGAGGCCTAACTGTTGTAAAGCTGTTTCAATTTCCGGTAACGTGAAACGATGCTCTTGAATGTGAAAGAGTAGGTCGCGGCATTCACTTAAATTATAAAAGTCAGGAATAGTTAAGATTTTAGCCAGTTTAGAATCAGCATCCTCTGCTATGGCAATGATGTCAGTACGGCATTGGCGAATGTCCTTTGCAGAAGTATTGTAGTGTTTTGCTTTAATAAAATCACGTGATGTTACAATCGCTTGGCGGGCGAGTTCGCTGTATAAGCCAATTTTCATAAGCCCCTTCGGACGTAACAAATCAATCAATACAGCCCATCCGGTCAGGGGATCTTCCAAATGGTGCAGGACGCCCACAGATTCAATCAGGTCAAATTGTCGGTTAAGTTGGTTTAATTTAAGAATATCAGCTTGCATATAGTCAATGGTTGAAACTGATGATTCTTGCGTTTTTCTAATGGCGTAAGACAAACTGCTTAGACTCAGGTCAATAGCCAGAACGTTACTGTTTAGAAATCTTGAAGCGGTATTCAATGCATGCTGCCCGGTACCACAACCGGCAATAAGGATGTCAGGTTTTTTACTAAAGGGTTGTTTGTTGAGGTTAAGGTTAAGACCCAAATTTTCCAACGCTTTTTCAATCGGTAAGGGTGTTGAATAAAGGCCGGCATTAACCCAGCGAGGGTAAGGACTTTGTTCATACTGATCTCTGACTGATTGGGAAATCTTATTGGTGATTGTTGTGATTTTATGAATTTTGGAACGTAAGCGTTGTTCTTCTTGAACTTCAATCAACTGTCGCACAATAATTTTTTTCAGAACATCTAAGTAATGCGAAGACAGTAATTGTTCAGACCATGCATAATGATTAAGCGGTCGGTAACTGGCTAATAGGGTAATCCAAGCGCTTGGCAGGGTTTTATTCTTTTTGAGAAGCAGATTAATTTTATTTTCAAGGCGATTGATTTTAATGGTTTCATCATCGCTTTCAAAAAAAACATATTCATTAGTAAAACAGTGTATTGCAAGGGCCTCATAGAACGGTGCAATGTGATGGGTATTATTTGTTGTGAGCAGAGTGTCCAGCATGGAACGCCGTATGTGTGTTAACAGCGATTCTACCTCAGGGTCCGGGAGAGGGGTTAAGGTCATTAATTGTAGCAGGAGCGGAATGGTTGTTAATTGTCTGGTAATCACGTTTTCAGTATGATCAAGAGTCGCTGTTTTATAAGTGTTGAGCACAGCTTTTAATTGCGGGTGGTGGCGTAAATTACTCATGATGGCCGATGAAATATCGCTGGGTCTGACGCTGGGTTGCTCAAGTGCCTGGTGAAGGAAAGGCATGATCGCTGTGTTAAAGGTGGTGAATTTAATACCTTGTAAAACAGCGACAAAGGTTTCCCAGAATAAGGGGTTTTCAGGGTCTATAGAAAGGGCTTGTTGGATGGAGGTCAGTGCTGAAATCGGTTGATTAAGTTTATTGAGTACATTACCCAAATTGTTGTGTGCATTAGCATATTCTGGGTTGAGTTGTAACGTTTGTGTATAGCTGTCAACAGCGGCATCTAGTTTGCCAACTTCTTTCAGGGTATTCCCCAGATTATAATGTGCATCGGTATAATCAGGTTTAAACTTGAGCGCTTGTTCATAGCTTGTAATGGTGACATCCAGTTGGCAGAGATTTTTAAGTGTGTTGCCAAGGTTGAAATGTGCTTGTGCAAAGTCAGGTTTAATTTTTAATGCCTGACGGTAGCTTTTAACAGCTGCTTTTAATTGCCCGCGTTCTTGGAGAACATTGCCTAGGTTATTATGGGCTTCTGCAAAGTTCGGGTTTATGTTGATGGCGTTTTTATAACTTATGGTTGCTCTGGCTAATCGGCCAAGGTTCTGCAGTGCATTACCTAAATTGCTGTGTGCTTCAGCATAGTTTGATCGAATAGTTAATGCGTTCTCAAAACAGTGAACAGCAGTTTTAAATTGGCCGAGTTCGTTATAAGCCGTTCCTAAGTTATTATGCGCTTCAGCAAAATGGGGGTTAATTTGGATTGTTTGCTGGTAGCATTGAATGGCTGCGTCGAATTGCCCAAGGTCTTGCAAAGTAAAGCCTAGATTATTATGGACATCGGCGTAGTCAGGTTTTATTTTAAGTGCATATTGATAACTGTTAATGGCCTTAACCGGTTGGTCGAGATTTGCATAACACGCGCCTTGTATATTGTAGAGTAGTGGAATATCAGGGTATTCAGTTAATAGTTTATTCACAGTATCCAACGCTTCTTCAGTCTTGCCTTTTGCGTGTAGTGCAATAATAAAATCAGTTTGGATTTGTGACGGTCTTTTTTTTTGTGCAGTGTCAGCATTAAGTTGGGTTTCTAATTGGTCGACGCTCTCGCCAATAAGTCCTTGTGACCGGCCACGATTAAGGATTTTCCGTGCCTTATCTTGTTGACCAGTACAGATCAAGGTGTCAATATAATTCACCCAGAATTGTCCTTGATTTGGGTTCGAATCTAATGCTTGTTTGAAAAGTGGCAGTGCTTTGTTGAGTTGACCATTTTGAACGGTGAGAACAGCTAAATTATGGTTGGCTTCGGCGTGGTTCGGAGTCATTTTTAAAACATGACGGTATAACCGTTCAGCATCTTGTAACTGACCTTTTTGGTGTTGCTGGATTGCCTGTTGCAGGTTTTCCTGAATGCCCATTAATAAGATGACCTTAAATCGTTTGATACTTTATAGTATAGATTCGGCTGTTTAAGGGCAATATTTAGCGGTTATTAGCACTATTCGTAGGGTTTTTCTGTTGTCAAACAGCAAAGCTCAGCCATTAGGCCGTAGTCATTTTTTTTTACCAGTTTAGATGGAATACTATAAATAGGGCATATGACACATTTTCAGGAATAACCTGAATCCCTCTTTAAGTTATTGCTATAGTTTTACAAAACCTCAGCTTTAGAGCGTAAATTTTAAGGAAGCCAGATGAAATTTAAGAGCACCATCGTATTATCACTACTGTGTACCACACCGGTATTGGCCTCACATACCGGCGGTATGAGCTTTATGGGGGGTAAACAATTTGCCTCGCCGATGAATACTGAAAGTGCGATTACGGCCCCTAAAGGTAATTTTAATGTGGGAGCTCGCTATGAATACCGTAAATTACAAAAATTAAGTGCAGCAACACGTGAAGCACTAAAAACGGCCAATCCCAATGCCGACCTTCACAGTGCCGATAGCTTAATGGTGCCTTCTTTTAGCTTGAGTTATGGCGTAACCGATGATTTAACAATCGGTGTTCGAGTACCGTTAGTTTACCGGTTTGGAATGGAAGACTCTCATGCTCATCTCGAGGATGGAGAGGTACACGAAGTCGAAAATATGGACTTGGGCGATAACGAAGGGCTTGGCGACACCTTGTTTTTTGGCCAATATCGCTTCTATAAAGACGAAGCAACTAGAACACACGTATCCTTGTTGTTAGGTGTTAATGCGCCGACCGGCGACACCAAAGAACGTGTACACAGTACCGGTGCTGGCGAGCATGATGGCACCCGCTTTGAAACCGAATTACAACCGGGGTCTGGGGCTTGGAATGGTTTGTTGGGATTAGCGTTTACGAAACAAGTGGATGCGATGTCTTTTGACAGCAGTGTGATGTATAGTATTTCAAGTGAAGGCGCACAAGGCAGCGATTTAGGGGACTCTGTGGGATATAACATTTCCAGTGCCTACCGTTTACCACTGACCGGTTTAGCGGAGCTGTTTAATAAATCAGCACTTGATTTTGTTTTAGAATTTAATGGCCAACACCAAGAGCATGAAGAACAAGCGGGCGTAAAAGTCGGTAATTCGGGCGGTAACTCACTGTATATTTCCCCGGGTCTGCGTTTTGTCTCCGGCTCGAACCGTTGGAACAACTGGAATGTAGGCACCTCTTTTGGTTATCCGATTGTTGATGATTCCAATGGCGATCAAGATGATCTTGATTACCGGATCTTAGGTACTGTTAATGTTAACTTTTAGGATGCCGTAAACATTGACGTATATTATGTGCTCGGTGATAAAGGGATAGACCCGAGCACTATAAATTTTTCACTGATAGTTATGATCCCTGATAATGTTTAAACGTTCTAAAAAGAAGACTTCGCCGCAATTCATCTGGCTTTTTATCCTAGCCCCGCTGTTGCTTACGGCTTGTCAATCAACCGGAAAAACCGCATTGCTTAACCATTATTATGACCATGGCAGTGCAGCACTTAACGGTATTATTGCAACGGACTTTGCACCCGATGGAACCTTGTGGCGTTTATTCCCTACTGACAAGAACATATTTGTTGAATACTCAACCGATTTAGGACGTTCGTTTAGTCGGTCTTTTAAAGTTAACCCAGAAGAACAAAAGATTAATGTCTGGGCAGAAAACCCGCCGATTATTAAGGTGAGCCGTAGTGGTCGCATCCATGTGCTTTATTACGCCGATGAGGATCAGCGGGCAACCACTTATTTTAGTTATTCCGATGATCAGGGGCGAACGTTTAGCACACCCATTTTAGTGAGTGATGAAGCGACAACGGCGATGCATTACATGGATCAAATGCTGGTTGATTCAACGGGAAAAGTTTATTTCTTTTGGCACGATACCCGTCATGGTCGCCATGATCCAAAATTAGGGTCGGGCGTCGTTTCATTGTATTACACAACCTTTGACCGTGTTAACGGCCGTTTAGAGAATCAAAAAATAACCGGTGGGATCTGCTCTTGTTGTCGTACAGCGATAGCACTCGCACCGAATGATAAACCGGTCATTCTTGCTCGGATGGTCTTAGAAAAAGGTATTCGCGATCATGCTTTGATACGACTGCTGGATAACCATCAATGGTCAAAACCTATCCAAGCGATTACCGATAATTGGCGTGTGGATGCGTGTCCTGAGCATGGACCGGCAATATCGATTGATGATCAAGGCCGATCGCATTTGGTTTGGTTTACCTTAGGGGAACAACGCCAAGGGATCTTCTATGCCCACACGGATGATTACGGTCATCATGTTAGCCATCCTCCACTGGCCTTAGGTGACCCCAGTCAACTCCCCGGGCACCCGGATGTATTGGCTATCGGTAACCGTGTTTATCTTGCTTGGCAGGAATTTGATGGGGAACAAACGCATATTGTGGTTCAATACTCTCATGATCGTGGTGCCAGTTGGTCACACAGTAAACAGGTATTGAGTGCTCCTGATCGTACCGCACACCCGCAACTTATTCAACAAAACGATAACGCCTATCTTATTTGGTCTTCCGAAGGAAAAGGTTTACAACTGATCACTATCAACAATGATTAAATCTACTGCAATGCCTATTTTTAGACTTTTTAGCTGTACCTTATTATTATTTTTTACCGTGGTGGTTTCTGCCAATGACGCCAACGAACCGAATGGCTTACGCCTCGGGAGCTATCAAGAATTAGTGGCTCAACATGAAGCTAAACCACTGGTAGTGGTATTTTGGTCGATAAGTTGCGCATCGTGTTTAAAAGAAATGGCGACCATTAAAGAAATTCACCAAGAACAGCCTAGTTTACCCATCGTGATGGTGTCAATTGATGATAGCACGGAAGCTTCAGCGGTTCTGGCAACACTACAAGATAAAGGGCTTTCCGATCTTGAATCATGGGTTTTTACAGAATCTAATCCACAGCGTTTACGCTATGAGATTGACTCGACGTGGTACGGTGAAATTCCACGGCTGTATTTTTTTGATGCTGATCATAATCGGCGCGGCATTAGCGGTAAAATCAGTAAAGCGGATTGGCTTGAATTATTAGCAAGTTAATATAAAATACTGCGCTTGATTCTGTAAATTGTTACAGGCAAGCGAGCGCACCACTAATCATATTTTTTCCTGAGTTACCTTTTTATGACGCTGCATACAGTGACGCGGTTTCTTTTTTTACCCATTATCATCTTGATGATGCCGGGACCTTGGGTCTTAGCAGCAGAACAACATCCCCATTTAGCGGGTCATAGCGAGCATTTAGAAGCGCTTGATAAGCTAATTATTAGTGCACCGCTTGGCCAATCGGTTGCCAATACCGCTTTGCCGGTATCCGTTTTAACGGGCGATAACCTTAGACAAAAAATCGCAGCAACCCTAGGCGAAACGCTTGCCAATGAACCCGGGATTACTAATCAATCGTTTGGTCCGGGTGTGGGACAACCGGTTATTCGTGGACAGAGTGGTTCACGCGTCAGTGTAATGCAAAATGGTTTAGGCAGTCTTGATGTGTCTGCATTAAGTCCAGACCATGCCAATAGTACCGATGCTTTTTTTGCGCAGCGGATTGAGATTTTAAGAGGCCCTTCCTCTTTACTCTACGGTAGCAGTGCCATTGGCGGTGTAGTCAATGTTATTGATAACAGAATTCCTGTCTTAAGTTATGAGAGTCTCTTAGAGGGGGCTGCAGAGCAGCGTTATAATACCGTTAATGAAGGTAAAACTACGGCGTTCAAGGTCGATGGTAATCATGACTTTTTAGCCTTTCATGTAGACGGTGTCTTAACTGAAAGTCTGGCCATGCAAATTCCTGATTATGCGGTTGATCTTACCAAAACCGGCGGCAATTATAATTCTCAAAATCGTCTTGCGAACAGTCAAAATCGTAAAAAATTAGGGACTGTTGGTTTTTCAGTCAATGGCGACTTAGGGTACATTGGCTTTTCGGTTAATCATCAAACCAACCATTACGGTATTCCGCCTGAAACAGCCGATGAGACGGTCCGTATTGATGCAACACAAACCCGTTATGATATGAAAGCTGAATTAATTGAGCCGGTAACGGGCGTTGAAAATGTGCTTCTGCGTTTAGCTTACAATGATTATCAGCATGTCGAGCTTGAAAATAACCAGCCAGGAACCACCTATAACCATGAAGGTTTTGAAGGGCGCATAGAAATAACCCAGCCGGCCTGGTGGTTATTTGAGCACGGTGTTTTAGGCGTGCAAACCCGAAACAGTGAATTTTCAGCGCTGGGAGTCGAAGCCATTGTGCCTAAATCGGCGATTGATTCGATTGGATTTTTTAGCGTTCAAGATTTTCACAGCCCTGTGGGTATTTATGAGTTTGGACTACGGGTTGAACACCAATCGATTGATCCTGATAATCAATCGGCCACGCATCATACGCCAGTCAGTGGGTCTCTCTCAGGTCTTTGGGACATTATTGAGCCGCTTTCTTTGAGTCTTTCTTTTTCTCATTCACAGCGAGCACCCGATATTCAAGAGTTGTTTTTAATGGGCTCTCATCCGGCCACGCAAAGCTATGATATTGGCAATCGTGCACTAACGGAAGAAACCTCACGGAATATTGAACTGGGTTTACATTTTGCAACGGATGAGTTTAAAGCAGATCTGAATCTGTATCATAATTGGGTTTTAGATTATGTTGCCCGTATTCATTCTAATCAATATTATGATCTTGTTTCTGAAACGATTAGCCACCAGTGTGGAAGTGGGTCCTGTCATGCTGTCTACAACGTCGAACAACATGATGCCCAATTTCAAGGTTATGAACTGCAATTAATGATGCCTTTATTTGAAGTGGGTGTGAATCACGTGGATGCTGAGTTTTTCAGTGACTATGTCCGGGGTCAATTTTATGATCACGGTGATATTCCACGCTTGCCGCCACTGCGTTATGGTTTTCAATTAACATGGCATCATCCGGATTTAATGGCTAATATTCGCTTGACTCGAGCCGAACGTCAAGAGCGACCGGGAAATCATGAAACTCAAACGGATGGTTATTGGCTACTTAACTCAGGGGCGAATATGACTCTCGCAGAAGATGCACAATCACGGTTAGTTTTTTATGCTAATGCTAAAAATCTTCTCAATCAGACCATTCGTCAGTCCGTGTCGTATTTAAGAAATATAGCACCGCAGCAAGGGCGGGGGTTTGAATTTGGGATGCGGGCGGAATTTTAAAAAAAGGCTCCGGCCAACAATTGTCAGCGAGGCCCTTTCTTAATAACACCCTTGTTAAACCTTAGGGGAGTGTTAATCTAAAACCTGAGTCCTTTAATGCTGCAGATATTATAAGAGAACAAAGATGACAAAATTAGGTCTTTGAGAGGATTTTCTTAATTTGTGTTAAATGTCCTATTTTCGAGTGCGTCGTAGTCATTAAAAAAGGCATTAATTTTAACGACTAGGCTTTCTACCCCTTTGTAGGTTAATTTTTTTTGAGGGCCTTTAACTTCAACAACCCAACGTTCGCTGAGTTTTCCGGATTTTGCCTCAACGAGTTGCACAATAAGATAAGCAAATAAGAAACTGGGTTTGTGCAACCGTCCGACTAAAATAAAATCTGCGTTATTCGCCCGTGCTAATTGAGCGGCCACATCGTGGTGATTAAATAGATAGCCAACACCGCTATCCATAAATTGTTGTTGGTCTTTGCTGACCGGGATAATGTGATACCCCGCCTGTTGTAATTGTGTTTCCAGCATGGGTTTAATCGCTGCAGTACGCTCAATTTCTGTTTTTATACGGGGTGCCAAGGTCAGATCTTTCAGTTCAAAGTCAAGGACGGCCAGTTTGGGCTGTCCTTGGGCAGGGCATGATAACCCTAAAAAAAACAACAGAAATAGGCGAATGATCATTTATTTATCTCTTTTAAAGGGGGACTCTATTGCGCTCGACAGTAATAACCGAATCTCAACGCAGATTAATGTTTTAAAGTAACACCTGTGAGAAAAAAGGTCATGTATTCGCTTAAATAAGGCTTTAAAACGGTATTATCTAGAGAAAAAATATAATTTTATTTTTATGCTTTTAAATTCATGACAAAATAGCGGGATTTTAATAGAAAAATGTGAATAGCTCGATGGATGAATTTCAACGGATTAACCGCTTACCCCCTTATGTTTTTAACATCGTTAATGAATTAAAAGCAAAAGCCCGTGCAGCCGGGGAAGATATTATTGATTTTGGGATGGGAAATCCAGATCAACCCACGCCGCAACATATAGTTGACAAACTGGTTGAAGCGACGCACCGTAATGATACTCATCGATATTCAATATCAAAAGGTATTCCGCGGTTACGAAAAGCGATTTGTCAGTGGTATAAAAACCGTTACGACGTCAACCTTGATCCTGAAACGGAGGCCATTGTCACGATTGGTTCAAAAGAAGGCTTGGCCCATTTGGCGTTAGCGACGTTAGGCCCGGGTGATGTGGTGATGGTTCCTAATCCGGCTTATCCTATTCACCCTTACGGTGTTGTTATTGCGGGTGCTGATTTACGTCACATTCGGATGGAAGACGGTGTGGACTTTTTTCAAGAGCTGGAAAATGCCATTATCGACTCTTGGCCTCGTCCTAAAATGTTGATTTTGAACTTTCCAGGAAATCCAACCACACAGTGTGTTGATTTGGAGTTTTTTGAGAAAGTTATTGTTATTGCACAAGAATATAAAATTTGGGTTGTTCATGATTTAGCGTATGCCGATATTGTTTTTGATGGTTATAAAGCGCCGTCAATTCTGCAAGTACCGGGTGCTAAAGAGCTTGCTGTTGAGTTTTTCTCACTGTCCAAGAGCTATAATATGCCCGGGTGGCGTGTTGGCTTTATGTGTGGTAATCCAGAACTTGTGGCCGCGTTAACACGGATTAAGTCATATCTTGATTATGGCATGTTTACCCCGATACAAGTCGCTGCGATTACCGCGCTGGAAGGACCGCAAGATTGTGTGGCTGACATTTGTGAGATGTATCGTAAACGACGTGATGTTTTATGTGATGGTCTGAATGCTATTGGTTGGAAAGTTGAAAAACCAAAGGCAACGATGTTTGTCTGGGCACCTATCCCGGAGCAATTTAAGGCCATGGGCTCGATTGAGTTTTCCAAAAAGTTACTCATCGAAAGCAAAGTGGCCGTATCGCCAGGGATTGGTTTTGGTCAATACGGTGATCAGTTTGTTCGTTTTAGCCTGATCGAGAATGAACACCGGACTCGCCAAGCTATGCGCGGTATTCGTGATATGCTCAAAGGTAACAACAAGGTATAATGATTCGTTTTTTAACGTACGCTTTTGGTTGAAAGTGTTAATTTAAGTGGAGCTTGATTTGGATCCTGTAAGAGTAGGCTTGTTAGGTTTGGGAACGGTTGGCGGCGGTACGGTTAATGTTCTAACCCGTAATGCTGAGGAGATAACCCGACGTGTCGGTTGCGCCATTAAAGTTACCCATGCATCGGCTAAAGACCTTTCCCGTGAGCGGATCTGTGATACCTCAGCGATTGAATTAACGACGGACTCTTTTGCCATTGTTAATAATGATGAAATTGATGTTGTTGTTGAGTTGATAGGGGGAGATACCCTAGCTAAAGATTTGGTGATTGCCGCGATTAATAATGGTAAACATGTGGTGACTGCTAATAAAGCACTGATTGCCTTGCACGGTACTGAGATTTTTTCCTTAGCGCAGGAAAAAGGGGTTATGGTGTTGTTTGAAGCCGCTGTTGCCGGTGGCATTCCCATTATCAAGGCGATTAGAGAAGGCTTGAGTGCGAATAAAATTGAATGGTTGGCGGGTATTATTAATGGCACCGGTAATTTTATTTTAACGGAGATGCGTGACAAGGGTCGTGATTTTGCTGATGTTTTGGCGGAAGCCCAAGCACTGGGTTACGCTGAAGCTGATCCAACCTTTGATGTTGAAGGTATTGATGCCGGCCATAAGTTAACTATTTTAGCCTCGATCGCTTTTGGAATTCCTTTGCAATTTGAGCGGCTTTATCATGAAGGGATTTCTGAAATTTCTCAGGAAGATGTGCAATACGCCGAAGAATTAGGGTATCGGATTAAACACTTAGGAATTGCGCGTAAAACCAATGCAGGCATTGAACTTCGCGTTCATCCGGCCTTAATTCCTGAGAAACGATTACTCGCTAATGTTGATGGGGTTTTGAATGCGGTTGTCGTTCAAGGGGATGCGGTAGGACCGACTCTTTATTATGGTCCGGGGGCGGGTGCTGAACCCACGGCATCGGCTGTAGTCGCTGATTTAATTGATGTCGTAAGAAATATTAATTGTGAACCTCAACATTTAATACCACACTTATCTTTTCAGTCATCATCATTGTCACAAGAGCCTATTTTGGCTATTGATTCGATTGTTGTGCCTTATTATTTACGGATAACTGTTGCTGATAACTTGGGGGTTTTAGCAGACGTAACCAATATTTTGTCATCACAAGGCATTAATATTGAAGCGCTGATTCAAAAAGAACCCCGTAAAGAAGGGACCGCAGTTGATGTGATTATTATCACGTCGAAAGCACTTGAGAGAAAACTTAACTACTCTATTGCAGAAATAGAGAATCTTGATACGGTTATCGGCAGTGTTAATCGTATTCGTTTAGAAACACTGGGATAAATCTATGGCATTCAGACCACGTTATACGGGCCTTATTGAACGATATCAAGAACGATTACCGTTTGGTGATGATGCGCGTATTATTAGCATTGGTGAAGGAAATACACCGCTTATTCAGTTGCAAAATATTCCTCGGGTGATAGGTAAAGAGGTCGAAATTTATGCAAAATTTGAAGGGCTAAATCCAACCGGCTCTTTTAAAGATCGCGGGATGACAACGGCGGTGACGCAAGCCGTTTCAGAAGGCAGCGAAGCTATTATTTGTGCCTCTACCGGTAATACCTCAGCATCGGCGGCAGCCTATGCGGTACGTGCCGGCATTAAGGCTTTTGTGATAATTCCAGACGGCAAAATTGCCCAAGGAAAACTAGCCCAAACCTTAATGTATGGCGCTAAGGTCATTCAAATTAAAGGTAACTTTGATGACGGTATGCGTTTGGTTAAAGAGGTAGTCGATCATGCGCCCGTTACGATTGTAAACTCTATTAATCCTTACCGAATTGAGGGCCAAAAAACGGCCGCTTTTGAAATTATCGATGAATTAGGAACCGTGCCGGATTATCATTGCTTACCCGTTGGTAATGCCGGCAATATAACGGCTTATTGGAAAGGTTATCAAGAATATTCAACGGATCAGGGCGCACTTAAGGCCGTCGTTAATAAACGACCTATCATGTGTGGTTATCAGGCTGCAGGCGCAACGCCTTTTACTTTAGGTTATATGGTTGATGAGCCTGAAACGGTTGCAACAGCAATTCGTATTGGTCATCCACAATCGTGGGATTCCGCATGGGCAGCAAAAGAACAATCCGGGGGTTGGTTCGACTGTTTTGAAGATGTGAAAATCCTCGAAGCCCAAAAAATGCTTTCTGCTTATGAAGGTGTTTTCTGCGAACCGGCATCTGCAACGTCTTTGGCAGGTGCCTTAAAAGATATTGCTTCCGGAAAAATCCCGGAAGGCAGCAAAATTGTCTGTACCCTGACCGGTAATGGTTTAAAAGATCCTGATACCGCTATTGCACAATCGGCTATAAAACCCAGCACGGTGGACGCGGAACTGGGGGCTGTAAAAAAAGCTATTCTTGATAGTTTATAAACAGTGTAACGGTGTTATTTTTTAGTGTTTAAGCCATTACCGACTAGAATTCGTAACGGCTTAACGGTATGTTGAAAAAGATAGTTCAACGTTCAGTTGACCGTCAACGAGATCAACTGGGTGATCTTGATCCGGTGTTAAGACGTATTTATCTCTCCCGCGGTATATACACACAAAAAGCACTGGATTATTCTTTAAAACAATTGCCTTCACCCTTGCTACTGTCAGGCATGGAGGCGATGATTGCAGCGTTACTCGCTGCACTTAAGGCTAATAAGAAAATCCTGATTCTCGCTGATTATGATGCGGATGGTGCCACCAGTTGCGCTGTCGCCATCAAAGGGCTACGCTTATTGGGTGCTCAACAGGTGAGCTATGTTGTACCGAATCGATTTGAATACGGTTATGGCTTAACCCCTGAAATTGTTGCTTTGGCTGCCCAGTCTGAACCGGATATTATTATTACGGTTGATAACGGTATTTCCAGCTTTGACGGTGTAGAGGCGGCAAGAAAAGCTGGCATCCAAGTTCTTATTACCGATCATCATTTACCGGGTATGACGTTACCGCCCGCACTGGCTATTGTTAATCCAAATTTAGACGGTGATGCCTTTCCCAGTAAGGCCTTAGCCGGTGTGGGTGTTATTTTCTATGTGTTACTAGCACTCCGGGCACAGTTACGGGCGATTCATTGGTTTTCTGAACAGCACCTTACAGAGCCTAATTTGGCACAGTTACTCGACCTGGTCGCTTTAGGGACGGTTGCTGATGTCGTTCCATTAGATTATGTGAATCGAATTTTAGTGTTCCAAGGGTTATCGCGTATTAAATCCGGCCATTGTTGTGCAGGGATTAACAGTCTGATTGAAATTTCAGGACGTAGCCAGAAAACACTGTCAGCAACTGACTTAGGGTTTGCAATTGCTCCTCGTCTTAATGCGGCAGGGCGCCTTGACGATATGGCGCTTGGCATAGAATGTTTATTGTCATCTGACCCGATTGAAAGTAAACAAATGGTGCAGCAATTAGATCAACTAAACAGTGAGCGTAAAGAAATAGAAGTACAGATGAAATCCAGTGCGATGGCAATTCTAGCGACTCTATCCGACGTTGAAGAAAACGCTACGCAATCTGCTGTTTGTTTATACGATCAACAGTGGCACCAAGGGGTTATTGGGATTTTGGCTTCTAGAATAAAAGATAAGATCAATAGGCCGGTGATTGCCTTTGCAAAAACTGATAATGGCCATCTGAAAGGGTCAGCACGGTCGATTTCGGAAATACATATACGCGATGTTTTAAATGACATTGCCACTGAAAACCCGTCGTTATTATCAAAATTTGGCGGCCATGCTATGGCTGCAGGGCTCACGATTAAAGCCTGCGATTTTGATCTTTTTACCAAGGCCTTTACTCAGCGAACGCAACAATTAATAGCTGATTTTGATTTAACGCCGGAAATTTATACCGATGGTCAATTAACTGAAGATTATTTGACACTCAATTTTACCGAATTAATCGCGGCAGCAGGTCCTTGGGGTCAAAAACATCCAGAACCTTTTTTTGACGGAATTTTTGATGTTTTACAAGTACGAATAGTCGGGGAAAGGCATTTAAAGTTTGTGTTACGTCTCCCTTTGGGGGCGAAACTCATAGATGCCATTTATTTCTTTGTCGACAAACCTGAATCTTGGTTGGGTGTACGTCAAATAAAGGCGGTCTATAAACTCGATACGAATGAATTTCGAGGGCAGCGAAATTTACAATTTATCTTGCAACATCTCATCAAAGTGACGTGACGTACGTTTGAATCGTTTCAAAAAGAAATGATTCTTTTGGCCGATTGATTAGAAGAATCAGCGGGGGCTGCTACTTGATTGTATTGTGTTATCAACGCATAATCAAAGATGACTTTATTTAGGTTGGTTAAATATGAGAGTTGTTGGTTTTTTGCTATTTTTACTTCTTATCTCGTGCTCTAAGGATACGGTTAAATATAACGCCAAGACTTATGACTGGTGTAACGAGATCATAGTGGATTTTGAACAAAAAAATAAATCTGGCTTGAGTGCCGAGACGTATCACTGGTGTACGATGTTGATGTCAGAAGCGGGAAAATCGAGAACTGTTAAGTCGCTCCCATCCGCACCCGTGACCGAAATGAAGGTCGATAATGAAGCCGAGGCAACTGGCGACTTAAGTCCTTTAGGTCTTTCAAAAGAAGAAATTGATTTTGAACCGAACAAGAATGTTAGCCCGGAAAGTATTAAAGTAGATTTAAATTCTAAAAAGGGGATTAATTCCAACCTCGCTAATCGCCTTGAACCGGATAAGCGTCAATCTGATTTTAGTAGTGAACAAGCTAAAATAAAGACAACACCTACCATTATGCAGTCTAAACCTGATTTGAAAGCAGCGGCTAAAGATCAATTCAATTTAGCGTTAAATTATTTTCATGGTCAAGGCGTGCAACAAGACTATATTAGTGCACATCTGTTACTGACACTTGCAGAAAGAAATGGCGAAGAAGATGCGGCTGATTATAAAATGGCAGTGACTGAAAGAATGACCGCTAGTCAAATACAGGAAGCGCAGCAGCGTGTCACGCTATATGATGCGAAAGAGAACAGCAATAAACAGCCGGTTAACGGACTCACAGAGATTCAGGACCTTGTAGAAGATCCTTTTAATTTAGGGTTAATGTATTTTCAAGGAAAAGGGGTTCCTCAAGATTATGTCATGGCACTCATGCTGTTTGATATTGCAGCGACTAGCGGCAATCAAGAGGCCTTGTATTATCGGGACGCTGTGTCAGCAAGAATGCAGTCTTCAGAAATTCGTCGGGCTGATGCATTAGTACTGGAGTGGTTTGCGCAACACCCTTAATAAGATTCACGGTTAATAAAAAAGTGTATGTTTTACTTTAAGAGCGGAACAGCACGCTTTGTAGGCCATTAAAAAAACCTAAACCGCGCTGTTCCTTGGACATTGAAAGATGATTTGTAGCCGCGTTATTTTGTAGTTTCTGTTTCAGTGGCGGCGGTTTCTTCAGCTTTTTTATCATCAATGGATTGGACTTTTAAGGGCTTATTATTTTCAGGATCATCGGTTGATGGCTCACTCACTAGAAAATCAACTTCAGCGGCATCACGTAAACCCGATAAATATTCTTTAACTTTTTGGCGTTGTAATACCGGTAAAAGCTGCTTTTTAATCGCTTCAAAAGTAGGGGCTTGTTTGGCTCTTGAATCTTCACGTAAAACAATGTGCCAACCAAAATCAGTTTTCACCGCCTGTTGACTGTATTGTCCATTGGCTAAGGCGATAACGGCTTCGGTAAAAGGGGGGACCATTTGTTGTGGAGAGAACCAGCCTAAATCACCGCCATTGACAGCAGAAGGTCCGGTTGAATTTTCCTGAGCAAGGGTTATAAAATCACCGCCTTCGTCAAGATGGGCTATTATTTTTTTAGCATCATCCTCAGTTTTAACCAAGATATGGCGAGCTTTGAATTCTTGGCCGCCACCGTTGGTCACTTGTTTGTCATATTCTGTTTTTAATTCGTCGTCTGTGATTTCATGTGTTTGTAAGAAATGGCGTAGTGCCGATTGTGAAAGGGTTGTGTTGGTTAATTCGCGAATTTTCTTAGCAACCTCAGGGTTATTCGCTAAGTTGAATTTTTTTGATTCATTGAGTAACAGTTTTCGCTGAATTAATTCTTCAATTAAATCTTTTTGTGAGAACTGCATACCCGGGGAGCGTTGTTGTATTTCTTGCTTTAACTTGGCCAGTGATTCTTTACTGATATAGGACCCATTAACAATAGCAACGGCATCACTTATATCAATGGCGGGTTCATCTTCAACTGGTTTTTTAAGATTATCACAAGCCGTGAGTAAACATGCTGATAGCAAAATGAGTAAAAAAGATTTCATTGTTTTTTCCTTATTTTTTTTCTTGTGGTGTTGATGCATCAATTCCTAGGGCATGAATTTCTTGTTTCATCATGTCGCCTAAGGCCTGATAAACTAACTGGTGGCGTTGAACGAGTGACTTTTCTGCAAAGGCTTCGGCGACGACAATCACGTGATAATGACCACCACCGGATTGCATTCCGGCATGGCCTGCATGGGCACTTGAATTATCAATGACTTCTAACTCAGTCGGGTTTAATGCCTCAGTAATTCGTGATTTTATTTCGGTAACACTCATTGTGGAAATACCTTCTTAAATGGTTTAACAATAACTTTTTCATAAACGCCTGCAGCGATATAAGGGTCTGAATCGGCCCATTCCTTAGCACTGGCCAGACTGTCAAATTCTGCAACGACTAAGCTCCCGGTAAAGCCAGATGCACCGGGTGTCTCAGCATCAATGGCAGGGTGCGGACCGGCTAAAATAAGGTGTCCTAGATCTTGTAATTGTTCTAAGCGAGCCAAATGGGCAGGGCGGGCATTGAGCCTTTTTTCCAAACTATTTTCAATATCTTGACTAATAATGGCATACAACATGATTAACTCTCTTTTTCGTCTTTTGGTATATATTTAGCTAAATAGAGTGCTTGAATAATAATGAAAATAAAGGTCAGACCCAGCATTCCGAAAAGCTTGAAATTCACCCAAGTATCGGTATCAAAATTATTGATAACATATAAATTAACAAAACCGAGGGCGATAAAATAAAAACTCCATGCGAGGTTTAACCGTTTCCACACCGGTTGAGGCAGTTCGATATTACTGGCCATCATCCGTTCAACAAAAGGGCGCTTACCCAAAAATTGGCTACCTAAGAAAGCAATACCAAATAACCAGTTAATGATCGAAGGTTTAAGTTTAATAAATTGTTCATCTTGTAAATAAAGCGTTAAACCGCCCATGACGACAATCAGGATTAAGGTGATCCAGTGCATCATTTCAACTTTACGGTAACGAATCCAAGTGAAAGTGACTTGCAGAATGGTGGCGCCAATAGCTACGGCGGTGGCCATATAGATACCATAGAACTTAAAAGCACCAAAAAATAAAATGATCGGGAAAAAATCAAATAACAGTTTCATAATTGCTCAAAATAGAAAGTGACTTACGTTTAGATTAATGGGGTTAATTTAAACAAATTCAAGTCGTTTGTTTAGGGAAGTGTATCTTAGACGTTTCAGGTCCTTTACAGAAAACCCAACTGGCTTTTTCAATAAAATGGCTATTGTAATTATAACGCACTACATTGTATATGCTTATCCGTCTCATCTGATAAAATGATGTCATTTCACATCGGAGTTTTATCGTTATGCCAGATCAAGAACAACAAGTAGAATTAGAAGCGGCGGTTTTAAAAAGATTACTTCACCATTTACAAACCCATCCGGACGTACAAAATATTGAATTAATGAACTTGGCAGATTTTTGTCGAAACTGTTTAGCTAAATGGTATTTAGCCGCCGCAGAAGATAAAAATATAGCCCTTGATTATGATCAGGCCCGAGAATTTGTTTACGGAATGCCTTACAGTGAATGGAAAGAAAAACATCAGCAAGAAGCGACCCCTGAACAATTAGCGCTGTTTGAACTAAAACGATCACAAAAAAATAACAGTTAATAGTGATTCAACCCAGATCAGCTAAGGTGCATCTCAATCATGGATAAAGGATATACATTTAATACTGATTTTTCAGGCGTGTTAGGTGAGGACTATGACTTACTTAAACATATTTGTCCGACTGCTATTGAAATGAGCCATTTAGTGGGCTCAACGCTTAAGGGCTATACTCCGGCTCATCGTTGTTCTGCCGCTGCGCCGTTAACCGTGATTGAACTGGGCTGTGGGACTGGGATAACAACGCTGTCATTGTTGTCAGCACGTTCGGATATTTCGATTACCGCCGTTGATAATGAGCCAACCATGCTCAATCAAGCTAAAAAATCCCTTGCAGATTATGTTAACTCGGAGCGACTTTCGTTCCTCGACGAGGATGCGCTCAGTGCGTTATCAACGCTTCCCGATAACAGTGTGGATGTCATTGCCAGTGCTTATACCTTGCATAATTTTTTAAATGATTATCGTAACGAAGTGCTTAAACAGTGTTATCGGGTCTTAATACCGGGCGGTTTGTTTATTAATGGTGACCGTTATGGCCTTGATGATATTTCTGCGCATACCGCTTTAATTCAACAAGAGGTGAGTCAGTATTTTAAAGTTCTGACAGAACTCAATCGGATTGATTTACTGGAACATTGGATTGTTCATTTGTTTAGTGATGAGTCGCAAAATCATTGTATGCGAGAGTCCGTAGCCATTCGGCAGATGGTGGCTTGTGGTTTTACTCATCCAGTTGTCCAAGATAGAAATGATGTTAGTGCCTTATTAACAGCGTTGAAGGGGTAATTAATAAAACATTTGCTATTTAACATAATATGTATTATGCGCATAAATAGTTTGGGGTATGGCTTATGTTTCTTACTGGAAATAAAAAAACGCTCAATATTTCAAGACCCTGGACGATATAGAATGTTAGGGATCGCTATTTATAATCAAAATGTTTGTGGTATTCAGGGAGCTGTGATGGAAACGCAAGTAAAAAAATCGTTAGTAACTATTTTATTTGCTGCCATTATCATTAGTGTTTTGGCTGGATTTGCATCTCTTGGGTTTATTGAACTATTCAAATTTACCGAAACACAGTTACATTCAACCAGTCTCTATGAGATGTCTGATGCAGGTTCAGCCGACTATCTCGTAATTATAGTTCCTTTGCTTATCGGTGGTCTTCTCGTGGGCCTTCTAACGCATTATTTAATGCCCAATCATCGCAATGTGGGTTTTTCCGGTGTGCTTGAGGCCGTACATTGTAGAAAAGGGGTGATTTCTTTTCGTGAAGGCTTGGGGATCGGAATTGTTTCCGCGGTGTCTTTAGGGTCGGGTGCATCGGTGGGACGTTATGGGCCTGCCGTTCATCTGTGCGCTTCCATTGGCTCTTCGATCGCACATCGCCTTAAATTTTCAAATGAAGGTTGCCTTATTCTCTTGTCTTGTGGGGTTGCATCAGCAATAGCTACTTCCTTTCATGCACCTTTTGCCGGTGTTTTTTTTGCACATGAGTTGATTCTAAAGCACTATTCCATTCGTGCGTTTTCTGCGGTAACAATGAGTGCTGTAATTGGTAGGATTATCGGTGAAATATTTCGACAAGATCATTCTGAACTGACCTTGATTTTACATCATGCCCCCGTTTATAGCGATTATTTGTTGTGCGTTATTATCGGCGTGTTATCAGGACTTTTTTGTGTCCTGTTTATGAAAATGTTGATGCATTCACAAGCATTGACTATTAAATTAAAAATCGATAATCGGTTGAAACCCATGTGTGGCGCATTTTTTCTAGCCTTGATTTTCTGTGTTTATCCACAAGCGATGGGCGTGGGGACTTGGGCCGTACAATCCAGTTCAATCGGTGAATTAGGTTTTCAATTAGCAATTATTTTATTGTTTATGAAATTGTTGGCAACCTGTTTAAGCTTTGCTTTTGGTTTTAATGGCGGGGTTTTTGGACCGGTTGTTTTTATGGGCGCCATGATTGGAACCAGTGTTGCGGGGATTGCAGATATCAGTGGCCTTGCTATTAATTCTGATGGTCTCTATGCCGTGACCGGAATGGGGGCTATGGTTGCGTCACTTTTTGGTGCGCCTTTATCTGCCGTTATTATCGTATTGGAAATGACTGAGCATTTTGATGCGACGACTTTTGTGTTATCAGGTGTAACCGCCTCTTACCTATTAACCCGGCTATACTTCTCCCCTTCTTTATTTCATTACCAATTAGAAAAAAAAGGCATTCAATTGACTGAGGGGCAAGAAAAACAAATTATACGGACCACACCTATCAGCGAATGTATGACCACGCAATTTGTTTGTTGTCAGGTTAGCCAAACCGTGGCAGAAATTAAAAAAAGCTATTTAGAGGGTGAAGATGAAAATGATATCTATTTAGTCGATTCAAATCAAATTTTACAAGGTCGTGTCGATATGAAACGATTACTTCAAGCACATGATTCACTGACCGGGATGGATATTTTACAAACAGACGTTTTTAAATTTGAAAGTGCTGACTCGGTTGAATTAGCGTTTAATCGGTTGAAGGATTTTGTGGGGATTAGCGTACCAATTACCAAAGACAATAAATTAATCGGGATTACCAATGAAGGAATGCTTATTGAATTCTATCTCGAATCGTTAGATGAGGTACGCAATGTGGAACTTGGAATTGTAAAAAAATAATGGTTTTATTCGTCTTCATCTTCCGTTAAAAATCGTAATACTTCAATCTCGAAACCGAGGTTTAAGTCGTCAGACACTTTCTTTGAAATGGTTTGAGCTTTAATAATAGTGGTGGCTTCGTCTGTTTCAACTTTTTGATAAGACGTTCCTAACGTAAACATTTCTTTGCTAAACTCTGGTGGCATCCAGGTAAAAAAAACACCATTGAGCTTGGATTCAAAGCGGATAAATTCTTTAGCTTTGGGGGCCTTTTTTTTTAATTCAACAGTCAGTGAAACACCACCGTATTTTTCTTCAAAGACCTCTGTTTCTTTGGCGGCATCGATAAATGTTTTATCGAGATGGTTACGCATCTGCATGGCCATTCGTAGCCGGGTAATTTCTGAGCGGTGACTGTCATTGTCAAGAGCCTTGCATTCTTGATACTTTGAACGGACAATGGTTTTTGCTTGCTCAAGTTTATTTGCAGGTTTCTTACCAATTCCAAACATATTTTAAAGACCTACGTTGATTAGCTATATGAACTAGTTAATATAATGACAAATTTGTTATAAAAAATCTCTTAAAATAATTTTTAGTTGAGCCATCGATGCTTTCTGAATTTGGCAGACACGTGATTCAGTAAGTCCTAACACTTCGGCTATTTCTTTTAAATTTAGTTCATCCGAATAATACAAGGAGAAAATAAGTTGCTCTCTTTCGGAAAGTTGATCAATGGCTTTAATGAGTTCCTGACTTAGTATTTCTTTGTCAAGACTCTCAATTATGGTTAGACCGTTAAATAAGGGTTCAACGGAATGGTTATTCTCCGTTATATAATCAAGCGAAGTTGTTTGCAATGCATGATTTTTATGTTGTTGGGATTGTAGTTCATGTATAGACAAGCCCATATGGTCAGCAATCTCAGGTTCAGAAACAGCGCGGCCTAATGCTTGTTCGAGTTCATTTCGTGCTTGATTGACATCCCGTATACTTTTCATAACAGAACGCGGGAGATTACTGACACGGCGGACTTCATCAATCATGGCCCCTCTGATTCTGATTTTTGCAAATGCCTCAAACTGAACATTCTTTTGACGATCAAAGTTTTGATGTGCTTCTAATAAACCAATTAAACCGACCTGAATTAAATCATCCAGCTCAATATTAGAGGGTAGTCGTGCGGCAAGGTGGTTAGCAACCTGTTTTACTAAGGAGGAATATTGGATTAGTATTTGCGAATAATCAGTTCTTATCTGGCTATCCACATAGAGTGCTAAATCTCTCATTAATTATGTGATAGTTGCTGAAAGAAACGTTCAAAAAAGAATTCAATATCACCCCGTGGAATTGCCGGTGTTGGCCAGCTGGAAATATTTCTTGCAATTCGCATATAGGATAAACTGGCAGAGGCTCTTGGGTCTGAAGTGATAATCGGCGTTTGGTATCGGTTAGAAATGGTTATTTGCCGATCAAAAGGGACACTGCCTAAAAAGATTAAACCACCGCCTAAAAACCGGTCGACTGTTTTATTAATCTTTTCATATAAGATACGACCTTGATTAGCGCTATCAACCATATTTGCTATAAAAAATAAGTTGCTTATTCCGTGTTCATTCTTTAGAATTTTAATTAATGCATAGGCATCAGTAATTGACGATGGTTCGTCGGTCGCAATAATAACGACCTGGTGGGCAGCTTTTAGGAAATATAAAACACTACCAGAAATACCTGCAGCGGTATCAATGATTAAATAATCATAATCCTCCTCTAAGTCACTAAAAACTTGAATTAATAAACCAATATCGCGTTCCCCTAATTCGGTCATGTATTGAATACCTGAAGAAGATGGAATAATCTTAATGTTTTCAGGACCCGAAAGAAGGATTTCCGTTAATGACTTTTCACCGCTTAAAACGTGTGATAAGTTGAATTCAGGACGTAATCCGAGCATGACATTGATATTGGCCAAACCCAGATCAGCATCCAAGAGTAATACCTTTTTTCCTTTTTTGGATAAAGCTATTGATAGGTTAATGGAGGTATTACTTTTACCAACGCCCCCTTTCCCACTAGTAATGGCAATGACCTGAACCGGCTTTTTCTTAGATAACTTGTCATAGTTCATTTGAGTTTGAGACCCGATTGTTGGTTAAATGTTGTCATAAGGTCTAATTTATTCACCTTTTAAGGCGGTTAAAACACCTCTTATTCGCTGATTAAGGAAGGTTAATGTTGCCTGATAACGCATGGAGTTATCCGCAAATAAATTATTCTCAGTATCAGATTCGACGGTATTACCATCAATGGAAGGTATTGTTGGAATCCGATATTTTAAACCTAAATCTAAGGCATTCTTTGAAAAATCAATATGATGGTTATGGGTTGATCGTATTGACTGTGTTTCCATATCGTTGAGTAGCGTATAAAAATTGAAATCCCGTGCTTGATAATGGGGTGTGTCGGCATTAGCAATATTTGATGCTAAAACAGTTGACCGCATTTGCCGTAAATTTAAGGCTTGTTCGTGTACGCCTAATACATTGTGCAATATTTTCATAGCTCTCCCCTGTCCACCAATTTTAACGCAAATTATCTGCTTAGCTAATTTCAATCGTGCGTTATAAAATCAAAATAATCTTGTTATGGTCTGTTACTAGCCGTTAAGCCAGCATCCTTTCTTTCTAAAACGGACTGTACCAGTTCTTTAGCGGTTATCCGGTGTAAATCATTCGGTATTCGTTGACCGTTGGTGAGTAAAACAATTTCAGCTGCTGATTCAATCACCGTCGATAATATTTCGCCTAAATTAAGTGCTTCGTCTGTTTTAGTAATAATCACACCATCAGTTGCTTGAGCGAGTGTGTGACAAAATAAGTCATTAGCACTGGATTGACTGTTCGCAGAGAGTGTTAAAAAAATTTGTGCGGACACGTCATCACTGTTTAAAACATTAATCGTATCAATGAAGTCATCATTCTGAAAGTTATTACCGGGTGTATCAATTAAAATCAAATCATAATCATGTAAAGTATTTAGCATTATGGGTAATTCAGTTTTATCTAAGACCTCACAGACCTCAATACCCAGCATAAAACCGACTAATTTCATCTGTTCTTTAGCGCCAATTCGGTTATGATCCAATGTAATTAAGGCGATTTTCTCCATCCCATTGGTCATGGCATATTGTGAGGCTATTTTTGCAATAGTGGTCGATTTACCCACACCGGCCATACCCACAAAAGCAAAAACGCCCCCTTCCCGTACAGGATCGATGGATGAGATCTTAATGTGTTCTGCTAACCACTCTTCCGTATTGAACCAATTAAGATCACTCTCAGGGGCTATTAAGCAATTTTGTTTGATGGTATTAATAATATTATTCGAAAAACCTAAGGATTGTAAGTTTTGTAAAATCCTCTCTGATTCAAGGGGGCTGTCTGTAGTATTAGAATTTTGAAAATGTGATTCAAACAGCTTGCGCAACGTCAACAATTCCGTATTCATTGATTCAATTATCTGATCAGATTTTGAATTTTGAGCCTTAATGTCATCAATAATCGTTTCTATGTTTTGGGTTTTGTTGTTTTCTTTCGTGGTTGGTTTTTTTACGTTGGCTTGCGTTTTACGTTTATTTTCTAAAATAGTAGTTTTGGCAGCGGCTGTTCTTTGGGTGTTAGGTGTAGTAGATTTTTGGATTTTAGCTGTCGTTTTTACCGTAGATTTGGGTTCAGGTGATTTTTTTTCATTCGTCAGTTTTATTGACGGTGTTGATGAAACGGCATGCCTTTTTTTACCGGTGCCTAGTTTAACCAACGGTTCCGTATGCTGTGAATGGCGTCTATCGATGGCTGTAAAAGACTTATTTGGCTTATGCTCATGGCTTGCCATCTGTTGCTGTGCCTGGGAGTGAGATTCAGCTGATAATGTTTGATAGTTAATGGGGTTATTTTGGTTTTTCATCACTTTAAAAAAAGATTCATATTCATCATCGGTTGATTTTTTACCAACGGTGGCGGCTTTAGATTGGTTAAAATCAACCATGCCATCTTCAAGATCAATAGCGGCAATAATTTCTACCTTTTTACCCAGTTTTTTATTCGATAAAATCACAGCATCATCGCCAAACAACTCTCTAACCTTGTCCATCGCTGTGCGGGTATCGATTTCTACAATTCTTTTAATATTCATAACATCAGCCATTATTGATCAGATTTATATTCAACCGTGTGAATCACATGGACTTCTTTTTCATCAGGAATTTCGTTGTAACCGATGATGGTGATTCCGTGTATTCGATGACGTACCATTTTAGCTATCCAGGGTCTAATACCGGGAGAGACTACTAAAACAGGTTGTATTCCTTGATTAACAATATCTTCGCTACTGGTTTTAAGATTTGCTAATAATTGTTCTGCAAGATTAGGTTCAATAGCCAGACCTTGTTCCTGACTTTTCGTTAACACATCATGTAATAGTTGTTCCATTTCGGTGGATAGGGTAATAATCTTTAACGATTCATCCACATCAACGAGTGATTGAATGATCATGCGACCAATAGTGGGTCTGACCGCCGCTGTTAACATATCTGGATTTTGGGTTTGTTCAGCGGTTTCTAATAACGTTTCTACGATGGTTCGCATATCACGAATAGGGACTTCTTCGGCCAGGAGATTTTGTAATACGGTCGTAAAAGCGCCTAAAGATAACTTGTTAGGTACTAATGTTTCAACCAGTTTAGGGGCTACTTCAGCTAATTGGTCGAGGAGTTGTTGAGCTTCATCATAGCCAAAGACTTCTTTGGCATTTTCTAAAATAATTTTATTTAAGTGGGTAGCTAAAGCCGTTGACGCATCGACTACAGTGTAGCCCAGAGTATGTGCATATTCGCGTTCTGAGGGGTCAATCCATACGGCAGGCATTCCAAAAGCCGGGTCTTGTGTGTCAATACCACTTAATTCTCCGTGTGTTACACCGGGGTTAATAGCGAGTTCTTTTCCTGGAATCAATTCGCTTTGTCCACGGCTTACACCGTTAATATTGATCCGATATTGATTGGGGGAGAACTCTAAATTGTCTCGCAGTCTGACCGTAGGAACTAAAAACCCTAAATCATGAGATACTTTTTTTCGGACCCCTTTTATCCGTTGCATTAAGTCACCACCCTGTGACTGATCAATCAAAGGAATCAGTGCATAGCCGACTTCAAGTCCAATAACATCGAGGCGTGGAACATCGTCCCAACTCAACTCTTTAGTTTTGGGATCTTCGTCTTTTTCATCGTCTCCACCCTCCCCTTGCTCACGGGTGTCTGACGGGAGATAATTCCCTGAACGTGCTGAATAGAAAGCAAGACCACCTGAGATCGCAGCCAGTAATAAAAATATGAAATGTGGCATGCCGGGAATAAAACCTAAAATAGTCAGAATCCCTGCGGTCACAGCTAAGGGTTGCGGGTCTCCCATTTGTAATTTTAATTGACTGTGCATCGTTGTACTTGATGACACTCGGGTGATTATAATGGCGGTAGCCGTTGATAATAAGAGTGATGGAATTTGTGCGACTAAACCATCACCAATAGTTAATAAAACGTAGGTATGGGCGGCATCATCAAAAGTCATACCATGGGTTGACGTTCCAATGATTAAACCACCGACAATATTTATTATTAAAATAATGAAACCGGCAATGACGTCGCCTTTCACAAATTTTGATGCACCATCCATAGAACCATAAAATTCAGATTCTGCGGCGACTTCTTCCCGGCGTTGTTTGGCGGCTTCTTTAGTGATTATTCCGGCATTCAAATCAGCATCAATCGCCATTTGTTTGCCGGGCATGGCATCTAAGGTAAAACGTGCGGTCACTTCAGAAACGCGACCGGCTCCTTTAGTGATTACGATAAAATTGATAATCATTAAAATGGAGAAAACGATGATGCCGACAAAATAATTTCCACCAATGATGAAATCACCAAAGGCTTGAATAACCGTTCCTGCTGAGTCCGTCCCATTATGCCCTTCAACCAAAATCACCCGCGTTGATGCGACATTAAGCGCAAGCCTTAACAGTGTGGCAAATAATAAAACAGTTGGAAATGCTGAAAAATCCAGGGGTTTAAGAGCATTAATACAAATCATAGCTATCACTAACGATAGCGTGATATTAAAGGTGAAAAACAAATCGAGTAAAAAAGGTGGAAGTGGCACCACCATCATCATAATGATACAGAATAATACGCTCGGAATGACCAGTGATGATGCGTTGGGCACTGAAAAGGACTGCCAAAAATTTGACAGTGCCGCGCTATTAATCATTAGCTTTCACATTATTTTGACAGCAGACTTGTTTCATATCACCGTTTAAGTTATTGATTGTTATTGTTAACATTAATGGTAATTGATACTTTATAAAGAACACCTTTTTATACACTGCAACTATAGTGCCAATGGTTCCGGATTTAGCTTTAGGCATTGCCGTTTTAAGGTATTTTATTTGAACCCTTGAAGACCTGTGTAAGTATTGAAATTTTTATTTAAAACGGCAATCATTTGCCGTTTTAAAGACTAGCAGTATTGATTATTTTCTTGAATTCACGGTGAGAACGGCGGTAACAGGAGGTGTTTGAAAACAGGCATGCTTATTGCTTGCTTAGTGGGTAGTGATTGCTACACAATTGAGTGGCTATGGATCTGTTTATTATTCTTTGCATTGGAGCGCTGTGATGCTGAAAAAAATATTAATTATGTTATTTATCCTTTTGATAACAGCCTGTTCGGCGAAAAATGAATATAAAATTTTGTCTAATGATACATCTGCTGATCAGAAATTTTTACCCGTTTATAAGAAAGAGGTATTAATTGCCGTAGGCTATGCCAATATCAGCACTCAAACCAGCGATAACATATCGCAAAGACGTTTAATGGCCATGAGAGCCTCAAAATTAGATGCCTATCGGAATTTGATTGAACAGGTCTATGGGCAAAACATTAATTCAACAACAACGGTTGAAGATATGGTTGTTTCAAGTGATACCTTAAGAGCTCATGTAGAAGGTCTTATTTATGGTGCACACTTAGTAAGCATTACACCAGTCGGGGATGACAGTTATGAAACCAAACTGGAATTAACCTCAACTATCGTAAACGATTTACGTTCGATGCTAAATAATAGTTAAACGAATGAAGCCTTTTTTTAGTGTTATTTTTGCCCTTTTGTGTGCCACAGCGCAGGCGAATTACATTGAATCTGAAGGTAATGCCACCATTCAGTCGGGACAACTGATACAAGCGAAAAAACAGGCTATCTCAGATGCACTCAGGAAAGCAGCGTTAAGTCAAAAGGCTAACCTCATCAGTAACAGTATGCTTGATAGTAACGGTCAGTTACATGAAACCGTGATTTTGAAATCAAATCTTTCCATTCAGAAAATTGATATTCTTGAGGAAACGTCCGCGGGTAAAAATCATTATGTGAAGGCAGGTATTCATTTTTTAAAAGATACAGACCCTAATTCTTGTTCAAGTAATCGTTTGCGAAAACAAGTTGCAGTTAAGGTCATTCGTGATGGAAATATTTCTTCAGATGCCACACATGATCTAAGTGCTGTTTTGCGTACGGCATCGAAAAAGATGAATCGTCTAGTTCAGAATGAAAGTGGTTTTGTGTTAAAAAAACAATACCACTATAAAAGCTACTACGGTGCAAGCTTTTTACCTTCAAATGGTAAAACTAACACGCAATTGATTACTATTATGGCAAAGTGGCATCAACCCGACCTTATCAAAAATATCACCTACGATCTGTATCGAGGGTTGGCCGCTTCTTTTAGTTATCTTGATAGTATTACTCGACTGGTGGAAACTGACGTTGAAAATACCTTGCCAGTTAACAAAGAATTTAAACTTTCTATGGTTTACCATGATAATAAACCGCCTTTTGAACAGCATGAAATTACTCAAATTTTTGAGGCCTTCCCGGTCGATTATTTTTCCGATCAAAATGCGGCTCGCTTAGATCATCAAGTAGAAGCGTGGTTAACTCAATCCTGGCAACAGGTAAAAGCCCAGTTCAATTGTCAACCGCCCATAACCCATGTCTCTGTAAAAGCTAAATCTATTCAATTACAAATGGGGTCGATGCATAATATAACTATTGGACAATTATTGTTGGTTTTACCGCTTAATTATACCGATGACATCACCGAAAAATTAAACAGTGATTTTATTGATTTATTTAAAGTTATTTCGGTAAAAAAGAACAGCTCATTTGTCATACCCTTAGGGCGTGATTTGAGTGATATGCAACCGCTAAGTGAACAAAAGTTTGTTATTGCACTATAACTAAAGGTGCCAATTCATGAATGCTAAAATGATTAACTGTTTTATTTTATTTTTCATCTTAATGCTACCGTTTAAGATGAGTTATGCAGATGTTGGTTCTGCCAACCAGCATGCCCTGTCTGTTTTAATGAATGAATTTAAAATAGCAAAAAGAGCACTTAAAGCGAAGCCAGGTAAAATTGTACCGGGTCAACGTTATACCATTGCAAAGGGTGATACGCTTAAAGGAATCGCATTAAAAGCCTATGGCAACACTAATCTAAGTATTAGATTGGTGAGAAATGTTATTATGAAAAACAATCCGAAAGCGTTTTTTCGGGGTAATGAGAATTATTTATTCGCGGGTAAAGTGCTTAAAATTCCTTCGGTTGATGATATTAGAAAACACGTCTTTTCATCGACGTCAACGACAAAAAGAAGTCGGGCGAATAAAAGAAACTGGTTGCGCTTTCCTTAAAATCATTCAACTAACGGGTAGATATTTTTTTCGAGCACACGAATTAAACCCGAGTAGTCACTTTCCTTTTGAAGTTGTAGGGATTCAGTCAGGAGTGGTATTAACTGTAAGATCTTATCTTCTGGCCATCGGGTAGTTTCAGCTTTTAAAAGGTCCACCAACGCTATTAGTTTTTCATTACCGACGGAATCATTTTCTTGTTTAAAGGCTGCGATAGTGACATCTAATGCTTCAAGCAAGTTGACACTTAACTGATGACCGGGTTCAGTGATTGGGTATTCATTGAGTGTCTTTTCAAGTAAGGGTAAAAAATCATTGGACAGTTTATCTGCTAAATTTAGATAATCTTTTGCTTCGAAATAAGTTAATGATTCATTTAAGAGTTCTTGAAACGGAACTATTTTTTCTCCCGGTAACTCCGTAAGAAAAGGATCTAAAATATTGAGGAAATCCATCAGGGACTTGTTGCCCTCTTCAATGTTATTTAAACTGAATGCTTTGATAGCCGCTGACAAAACAGAATATAACTCAGAGTATTTGCTTGTCATATTAGTTGTCTCCTATAGATTTAAAAATCATATACCGTTTATTGTTCATTTGGGTCGGTTCAATTTTATGTGAAGAAGGGTCCGCTGTTCTTTCCCACGTAATAATTAATATATTCACTCTGTTTACGGTGTCATGTTGCCTAAGGTTTCAGTCTTGGTAATGTTACCTTCTTTATTCCAAAAGGTTGATTTATTTATTATGTCATTAATGTAAACAATCTCCCACTTTTTTTGGCCATTGGGATACCACATAGTATTTAATCCGTCTTGTTTACCCAATTTGTAATACATTTCCCAGCCTTTGTTACCATTTTCATCCCATAGGGTATAACGACCATGTAACTGACCTTTTTTATAATGTTTTTCTAAGTTTTTTCGACCACTTTGGTCCCATGCTATAGTCAAACCTGAACGGTCGCCATGGCTAAACATTTTTTCTTCTTTAATTTTACCTGTTTTATACCAAAACCGCGCAATCCCTTCTTCTTTACCCTTTTTATAATGAGTTTCTTTTTTCTTTTTACCATTAGAAAACCAAACGGTTTGTAAACCTGATTTCTTTCCTTTATGGTAATTAGTTTCGGTGTATTTTTTACCTTTCCCATAGAGTTCAATTTTATTGACAAGACCATTTTTCAACCAATAGGTCGCTATACCGTCTTTTTTACCATTGTTATAATTGACTTCAGCTTTCTTTTCACCGGAGTTATACCAGAACGATTCTTTTCCATGTTCTTGCCGGTTAACAAAATTTACGCTATGGAGTAGTGCATTATCATGGTAGGTTGAAGTTCTGATTACATTGCCATCGGCTCCCCACTCCGTTTTTAGACCGTCTTTAACATCGAGTTTATAGCGCTCCTGTGATGCCAATAACCCATTTTCACGCCATTGTCGTAACCATCCATGCTTTTGGTCATTTAAATAGCTTACTAATTGTTTTTTTTGTCCGTTAAGGTACCAAATAGTGTGCGGTCCGTGTTTCTGATCTTGTTGATAATAAATCTCTGTAATTTTATTGCCATCGAAAAATTCAGTGTGTGATTGGCGCTGACCGCCCTTAAAAAACGCTTGCCATAATTTTTGGCCCTGATGAGTCCAGGCCATACTTATGCCTTGCTTTAAACCCTTGTGATAGTGTTCTGACTTTATTTGGCGCCCTGCTTCATTCCAATAAGTTATCAGCCCGTGCAGTTTACCCGCAGAAAAGTTTTTGATGACTTTAAAATAATCTTCACCTTTGTCAGAGGTATGTTGGTAGTCAATAAACTCTCCGGTAAACGGTTGTGTTGCACCGGTAACATAAAACAATTGGTTTTGCTCAATGAGTGCGATCGGTTTTTTAATGTTGGTATTGTTAACAAGGGCTGAATTTTCAAGTTCAGTCATAGGTGATGTCTGAATGAAATCAATTTGTTTTGGAATGCTCTGGTCAATAATAGTTTCAGAGATCATGGCCAATGATGGCATCGTCGTAACGGTGTAAATAGTGATACTGATGATGACCAATATACTGACTAGTAAAAAAGAAGTGACATTATCTTGTGTGCTTTGTTCTTGATCAGGATAGGCATCACCGAATACATTTAGGTCTTCGGTTTGTTTAAGTTCATCTTTGAGAATTTGCTTTCGATATTTGATGTAGAGTGATTTCTGTATATTTAAATCACCCGCGCTATTCATTTGTGCTTTGGTCCACAGTCCTTCGCGAACATAGTTGGATTTAAGCTCTTGGCACACGGACTGATACAGATATTCTTCAATTAAGCGATCGTGGGCATATTTTTGTCTTAATTTTTTGAAAAAAAACATTGGAACCTGTAGTAAGTGAGAACTAGAGAGACATTTTGGTAAAGCTAATAAAACCATCAGTCGTGTCGATTTTAAAAACCTAAGTCATCTGGCAAACAAAAGAACACCGTGTTTTGTGTTGTTGATGATACGGTGATGTCCGAAGCATAAATTTATTTTTCAAAAGAAACTGCTCACTGTCCATGTTATCTAAGTTAGCGTAACGAATATTTAAATTTTAAGGCATTAATATACCTTTATTATACTGCCGAGTTAATAATTGGTCACCGTCATCATCCCACCAAACCCACGTTCCATCGATATTTCCCTTATGGTGATGACCTTCATAACGTTTTTGCCCATTAGGAAACCAAGCGGTTTCAGTACCATTGATTATATTATTTTCATAATTTAGCTGTGAGAATTTATTGCCTAGCGCAGACCAACGTGTAGATAACCCCTCCAGTTTATTTTTACTATAATTCAATTCCTGTGTTTTATTTATGCCATTGATCCACTGGGTTAAATGGCCGTGTAGTTTTCCCTTTTGATAATCAGCCTGAACAGACTTCTTACCTTCAATCCACCAAATAAATTCACCCTCTCGATAATTATTGATATAAGTGCCTTGGAATAGTTTTTGGCCAAATTTATTCCGCCAGATAAGGGGCCCGTGAAGTTTATCTTTTTTATAATAAGCCTTCATGTTTTCTTTGGTTTTGGCATCCCATCTAAAACAACTTCCCTCCAGATTCCCTGACTTATACTGACAATTACTGGTCTTCCAACCATCTTGATTCCAACGAATAACTTCACCGTTTAATCGGTTGTTTTGGTAATGTGCTTTAACTTTTTCCTGGCCATTTTCATACCACCAGGTCGAGACCGCATGTTGCTTGTTCTTCTGATAAAATGCATCTACCTTTTTGTGACCATTTTCAAACCAATGAATTAAATTCCCCTGTAATTGACCGTCTAAAAAATTGGCCTCTATTTTTTTTTGACCGTTACCATACCATTCAGAGCGTAACCCATTGGGTTTTCCATCTTTATAATTGATCTCTATTTCTTTAAATCCACTCTCTTGCCAAAGGGTTCTTAAGCCCTGAACAAGATCACCTTTGAAACTAACTTCTTCTTTTTTCTGACCATTGTCATACCATTCCGTCCAGAGAACGTCATTACTTTCTGGTTGGTAATTGACTTCAACTTTTTTATGTCCTTGTTCATTCCAGAGCGTAACGAGTCCTGAAATTTGACCATTTTTAATAATCCGCTCACTCTCTTTTTGTCCTTGTACATACCATGAGGTCCAAAGCCCAGTGACTTTCCCATTTTTATAGAATCCTTCTGCTTTTTTTTGACCATTCTCATACCACCACGTATATAAACCTTCGCGTTGATCATTTCGAATACCACCCTCAACTTTTTTTTGGCCATTCTGATAAAAAGCGGCATAGGTTCCTGAGAGTACGGGAGGTCCCAATTTAACAACTAGACCTTTATCCTGTAATGCCTGAAAAATCTCATTTTCAACACAGCCTGTTAAACATAACGTGATCAAAACATGATAGAGAACTAGTTTTATCTTTTTATCTAAATACATGCCCCTTCCTTAGCTCAGGGGTAACAATTAATTCTTTCCGTGTTAAGAATGATTGCCACCTTAATTTAATTACCGATGAAATAGTTTTAAAAAAAGAATATGCAAACGTAAATGGCTGTTTGCGAGAAGGTTATCAATCCATCTTATCTTTATTTAATAGATTCTTTAGTTTCTTTTACTTCTTCAACTTCTTTTGGAGGATACTGTATTGCTTCGACACTGACTTGTCGCCTGTCGGCAGCAGATATGACCTCAAAATATTTATTTTGCTCCAAGGTTATCAACGCATTTAGTTTTTGAACTAATTTTTGGTCTTTGAATTTCTTCACTTCACCTTGTAAGACTTGTACTTTTTTACCTAAATCAGCGACTTGATTTTTAGTATCTATTATGCGATCTTTAAGATCAACATTACTTTTGTTAATTTTATTAAAGCCTTTATTAAAATGTTGGTTAAGCGTTTGAGTCATGGCCTCATTCTTGGCGAGATAACCTTCTTCTCGCCGTTTCGCAGCACGAAAAGAAACATCAAAAACACTCATGGATTCATCGATTTTATGTTTTAACCGTTGGTTTGTTTCGTTTAATGATATTACTTCAGATTGCATTTCATCGAGTCGTTGCAATTCCGTATCAAGGTGAATTACTTTTTTACCCACCGCTAAAGTGATAGCATCGGCTTGTGTGATAGATTCTTGCAATCGACTCATAAAAACGCCACCAATAGAAACGACCACTAAAATAAGGATGCTAAAAACTGAAAAAATAATAGTTTGTTTTTTTTGGATCGCATTCATCGAGTTATCGAGGGAGGCAACACTTTCATTAATTAAATTAGACGAATTGTTGACTCGGATGGCGGCATTATTGACCACATCTGCAGTTTCACCCAGACTAGTGGCTACATTATCAGTGTCTGGCAAACTGGTTTTGGGGCGGCTCTTCGCTTTTACCATGTCATCATCCGATAAGCTTAGATCATCTGTGAATTCCTCAAATTCCGCATACTGCGTTTCCTTTTTAGCCGTTTTTTTGGTCACCGTTTCCTCTGCAGTTGGTTCCGTATTAGAGGCTACTTTGTCGGGTTTTTCTTTATCTTCAGCCATGGTGAATCTCCTGGATTTTAAAAAATAATTTTCTGTCTGTTACTGTCTTTAAAAGACGTATTGTGGTTTCGTTAATAAATAGGATTTCCTTCTTGGTCAAATTGGAAATCATCAGGTACTGTTGGCGATGGCATAGCCGGTCTTGGTGCACCGGCCTGTGATTCATTAAGTTGAAAAACATAGGCCAACACTTGTGCGACCGCGGTATACAATGAATCCGGAATTTCTTGTTTAACTTCGGTGGTAAAAAACAAGGCTCTCGCCAAAAGGGGGATGCGTAAAATCTGTATTTTATGTTCTTGCGCAATTTCGAGAATTTTTTTAGCTATTTCATCGGCCCCTTTTGCAATCAATACCGGCGCGCCTTCGCTGTTGCGATCATAGGATAATGCCACGGCGAAATGTTCTGGGTTAACGATCAGTACATCGGCTGACGGTACAGCTTCAAGCATTCTGGCGGTTGCCATTTCATGCTGTTTCTGACGGATATGTTGTTTGACTTCGGGGCGCCCTTCAACATCTTTGAGTTCGTCTTTAATTTCTTGAAGAGACATTTTAAGCTTTTTAACATGTTCATGTATTTGGTAAGGAACATCGATTAAGGCAATCAGCACTAAGCCAAGACACATATATAAGAAACTCAAGGCGAGCAAGTCCCCACTCTTAGCAAAAGCACGCTCTAGTGGTATGCTGCCTAATGTTAAAAATTGATCAATTTGACTCGATACAATTAAGAATGCAATGCCGCCGACTAATGAAAATTTGGCAATGGCTTTAACGAACTCCATGACCGCATTTAGACCAAAGATCCGTTTTAACCCTTTAAGGGGATTTATTTTATTAAACTTAGGCTTCGCCGATTTGATTGAAAAAATCCAGCCGCCAATCAGTCCTGGCGTTGCTAGGGACATTACAAATGTCACCAGATAGAGTGGTAAAAAAGCCATCAAGCCATCGGCGAATTTTTGTAAAAAATGGGCGGGTAACTTTTGGGTGTTGAAGATGGTCTCTCGATCCATCTGTAAACTGGAAATAACGACATTACCGATATCGGTTATCAGTTGGCTACCATAAAAAACCATTAATCCGGCAGAAGCGATCATAATCATTGCCATCGCTAATTCTTTAGACCGAGGAACCTGACCATCTTCTCGCGCTTTTTCAAGCCGCCTCGCCGTCGGTTCTTCCGTTTTTTCTTGGTTGCTTTCTTCTTCAGCCATAAGAGTTCACACTAAGCAACGCCTAAGAAAATTCGAACATATTCAAAACAGCGAAGCCATAGATTTTCCATTCCCGAACCAAAAAACGGGACTAATAAATAAAGCATGATCAACCCAAAAAAGAGAGATGCTGGAAAGCCAACAGCAAATACATTTAACGCGGGCGCTGCACGTGAGATGACCCCCATCGCAGAATTGATTAACAATAAGGTCACCATAGCCGGTAAGGCAATCATAACGCCACCTGAAAAAATGAGTGATGACCATTGCAAAATAGCCCAGAGCATTTCCCTAGTAACATAAAATTGGTTAATTGGGATTAATCTGAAACTATCCAACATCATCTCAATGATAATTAAATGCCCACCGAGAGATAAAAAAACTAAGGTGGCAATTACCAATAAAAATTGTGCCAAAACAGGTGACTGGTGACCATTAACAGGGTCGGCAACAACGGCCATACTTAAGCCCATTGAGGTGGCGATAAATGCACCGGCACTAGTAATGGCAGCAAATGAAAAATGCATAATTAAGCCGATGGTAACACCTATCAGCACTTGCTGTAAAAACAACACGAAGCCTAGCCCTGAGGTGACATCAATAATAGGCCAATCATAAAGCGGATAAATTAAAAAAGTCAGTAAAAGCGCTAGGCTGACACGCGTCCGTACGGTCACTAAGGTAGAAGAAAAAATGGGTGCGACCAACATAACAGCACTAATTCGGCTAAACGGCCAAAGAAAAGTATAAAACCAAGCTATAATGTCATCCCATAAAATAATCATAGTCTGCCAGAGTTACATAAGTGTTGGGATTCGTTGAATAAGCCCGGTTGCAAAATTAGTTAATAAGGTGAGTTGCCACGGACCAAAAAAATATAAGGCAGCGACGATGGCCAGTAATTTTGGAATAAAACTTAATGTCACCTCATTAATCGAAGTGGCGGCTTGAATAACACCAATCAATAAGCCAACGGCTAATGCTGTTAATAATAAAGGTCCTGCCACTAAGACAACGACCCATAAGGCTTCACGGCCAATATCAAGTGCTTCTCCTTGAGTCATTGCGCACTCCCCTTAGGCTGCATAAAAACTCCCTGCTAAGGTCCCTAAAATTAACGACCAACCATCGATTAATACAAATAATAGAATCTTAAAGGGGAGTGAAATCATCATCGGTGATAACATCATCATTCCCATAGACATCAAAACACTGGCAACGACTAAATCTATGACCATAAAGGGAACGAAAATCAAAAAACCTATTTGAAAAGCCGTTTTTAACTCACTGGTTACAAAGGCCGGAAGCAAAAAACGTAAAGGCACATCGGCTGAGTCTGTTAATTCTTCATGTCCTGCCAGTTGTACAAATAATTCAATATCAGTATGACGTGTTTGTTTCAGCATAAAACTTTTAATAGGCATGAGCGCTTTGTCAATAGCAACGTCGGCCTTAATCGTTTCATTCAAATAGGGCTGAATCGCATCATCGTTTACCTGGGTGAAAACTGGAGCCATAATAAAAAATGATAAAAATAACGCTAAGCCAATGAGAACCTGATTAGGGGGCGTTTGCGCTGTTCCTAATGCCTGCCTGAGGATGGATAAAACAATAATGATTCGGGTAAACGAGGTCATCATTAGCAACACTGCCGGGAGCAGTGTTAATAAGGTCATTAACGCTAAAATCTGTAATGTCAGACTGTAGCTTTGACCGCCGCCGGGTAAATCTTCAATAATAACACCGGGTAAACCGGGCGCTTGCGCGAGTGTTATTTCAGGAACCAAGAACAAGAATAAAAAGATAATTCGGGCGATTAGCATTACGATGACCTGAGTATATCTTTGGTAACTTCTGAGAAACTTATTTTAGCTTCAGTGGCTTCATCTTGACTGGTTTTGTGTTCCGGTAACTCGGAAAGTAGAACTACATTTTGCGAGGAAACACCCAGTAATAAGGTGCGTGAATCAACCTTAATTAAAACCACACGTTCTTTTGTGCCAACAGCGAGTGTTTCTAAAAAGACTAAGCGACCGGATTTGGAATTTCTTCTTAAATAAAATTGCCTCAGGTACCATAAACAGGCGATGACTAAGAGCAATACCAGCGCCAAATTAAGGATAGGTTGAATTAACTCGGACTGTTCTGTCATTTGAACTGATCACAATTTACGTAAACGATCGGCCGCATCAAGGACCTGAGTGAGTCTGATGCCATACCGTTCATTAACGACGACGACTTCAGCGCGTGCCACTGCCGTATTATTAACCAAAACATCGATTGATTCACCGGCGATGCGATCCAGTTCAACAATACTGCCTTCACTGAGTTGTAAGATATCTTTGATTTTCATCACAGTTCGTCCTACTTCTGCAGACAGTGTGACGGGTATATTCTGTAAAACATCAATATCGACTTCATCTTCAATGGTGTTGATGGTGGGTGTGTTGACTTGTTCTTCAACCGTGTCAGGGATCTTCTCACCAGAATCTTCACTCATAATCACTCCTATTAATCCTGTTCATGTATTTTTAATACTTTAATGGCTGCATGCCCGTTGGTGGTCCCGTATAAACCATCAAATATTGGGACACCTTCTATAACAAGGGGCAGAGTATCGCCAACCTTAATAGGTATTATCAAGTCTTCTTTAAAATTAACCAGATCATAAAGGGTGATTTTCGGGTGAGCAATATTTGATCTTATTTCTAAGTCGACATCGCAGATAGCATCAAATAGTTTCTTATGCCAGGCTGCATCCCGCTCATCCGTTGAATTACCAGAAACTTGTTTTTTTAATAAATCCTTAATGGGTTTCATGGTGGCAAATGGATAGACAATTTCTAGGGTGGCGGTAACATCATTCATCATTTCAATACTAAAATGTTTAATAATGACCGGGTCGTTTTCTTCAGCAATCGTCACAAATTGAGGATTAATTTCAGAGCTTAAATATTCAAAATTAATCCCACAAATAGGCTTCCAGGATTCGACTAAATCTTTAAATATATCTTGAAGCAACATTTCGATAACCCGTGTCTCTGTCGGGGTGAACTCCCGAACATTATCGTTGTCGCTAGTACTCTTCCCTTGTCCGCCAAAAAAACTTTCTAAGGTATTAAAAATCAAATTCGGGTCGATAACAAACAGTGCGGTGCCACGTAAAGGGCGGATCCGGGCAACATTCATGGAGACGGGTAATTTAATCGCATTCCGGTAATCGCCAAATGTTTCGACGCGTAGTTCTGAAACTTTTATTTTCGGTTGATAACGTAACATCCCAACCAAGGTTGTGCGAAATAACCGAGAAAATCGATCACAGACCATTTCCAGTGCCCCTAACTGAGTTGTTAAGGTACTGTCTTCCATTGTTAAGTCATAGCTTTCGACCGCTATGTCGGTATTATAACCACCAGCATTTCCGGTGCCCTCGCCGGTATTACTAACCAGGGCATCAATTTCCTCTTCTGAAAGTAATTCATTACGATTCATTTTTTACCTTTATTACTGAATGACAAATTCGGTAAAAAATACTTCTTCTATACCGCCAAAATCTTCATACCCCATTAAAACACCGTTCATGGCTTCTTTAATTTCAATGAGTACGCCAGCCATTCCGTCCTCAGAATTATAAGTCTCAACCGGTTTTTGTCGAACCACTTGCAAAATTGCTGAACGAAGTGCAGTTTGATGCTTGTCTACATTGTCTAAAACCTTGTCATCATAGTGGGTCATCACGCTGATGGAAAATTGTAAGTATTTTTTAGAATGAGGGACATTGACCGTGAATTTACTTTTCATTTCCTGATAACTTTGTTCAAATTGCTGACTTTCAGGCGTTTCTTTCTTCTTTTTTTCTGGTAACTCTTTTTCTTTTAGATTACCATCGGCATCTGTAGTCGATTCTTCAAGTTCATTTAGAACTGCTACGGATTGTTCATCTTTGACATCAAAAAAACCGGTTAAATAAAGGGTGGCTGCCACACTCACGCCAATTAACAGTAAGGCGGCTAAAACAAAAACCAATATCTTCAAAATATTCTTGGGTTCTTTTTCCTCTAATTCTTCTTCGTCTTCTAGTGCATCTTCAGCCATGTTTTACTCGCTATACTGGTTATACAAAAGTATCTAATTCACCGTCATGGGTTGATCTTTGTTTTGCTTCTGTTGATTCTTCACTGTTATTATCAGCTGTTTTAGTTCGAAAATTAAACTGATCCCCTGAGTCATGGTCCTCCGGTTGCCGTTGTTGTTGTGAATCTCGACCCACAGACGTATCGGCCAGATTAATACCCGATTCCGCCAACGATTCACGTAACCGTGGCATTGAAGATTCAACTAATTCTCGGACATTATGATGTTGCGAGCTGAACATGATTTTGAGTTGGTCTTTGTCCATCACCATATTAACTTTAATGAGTCCTAAATTCTCTGGATTAAGTTTCAGGTCCGCACTCCATTGACCGGCGCGTAACATTTGGGTGATACGCTCTGACATTTGCGACTGAAGATGCTGTTGATTTCGCGCAGTAATTAAATTAAAACGTGTTAAATCTCCGGCCCGGCGAAGTTCAGTTTCTTTAATTTTTTCTTCCCCGTGTTCAGTGGTGGTGGTTACTTGTAATGCAATAGTCTCGTCAGTTACTTTGGGCGATGTAGGTTTTATTTCATTGCTTTTAAACAATGAGGCTGAAGCGATAGCAGTATTAATCGCGACATCACGCAATTTAGTTCGATTTTCAATAAAGGTCGATGTTGAAATTATTTTACTCGTACTTACCGACGTTGATTTAATAGGGAGGTCACTTGTTTTTTGTTTCAGACTTAAGTTATTTCCGACTAGTTGCGCCGTATAGGGATTATTAAATTTCTTTAAATCATCCATCAAGGGTGTTGATGCTTTGGCGATCTGTGTATTCACAGATTCTTGAAGGTTGGCTCGCTGGGGGGGTGGCATTAGGTCAGAACGCTTACTGTCGGTAGCCGGTGAGAAATTCTGGGCCAAAGTCTGTGGTTTTGGAGCATTTAAAACGTCTGACTGTTTTATGGATTCAGGCTGTGAAGCAGGTTCACGTGCAGTAGACTCCATTGGATGCGGAGTGAATGCCGCTTGTTTAGCGGTCTCAGTCGTTACTCGCAGCGCTGCTTTAGCTATTATTTCCGGCGGCCGTTGGGCAAGATTTGTGACCGATGATTTTGGATTTTCGGCCGTGCCCTTCGGTGCTTGCGCTATTATTTCCGGCGGCCGATGTGCAGGATTTGTGATCGATGATTTTGGATTTTCGACTGTGCCCTTCGGTGCTTGCGCTATTATTTCAGGCGGACGTTGTGCAGGATTTGTGACCGTCGGTTTTGGGTTTTCGGCCGTGCCCTTTAGTGCTTGCGCTATTATTTCAGGCGGGCGTTGTGCAGGATTTGTGACCGATGGTTTTGGATTTTCGGCCGTACCCTTCGGAGCTTGCGCTATTATGTCCGGCGGCCGTTGTGCAGGATTGGTGACCGATGGTTTTGGATTTTCGGCCGTGCCCTTCGGTGCTTGCGCTATTATTTCCGGCGGACGTTGTGCAGGATTTGTGGCCGTCGGTTTTGGGTTTTCGGCCGTGCCCTTCGGTGCTTGCGCTATTATTTCCGGCGGGCGCTGTGCAGGGTTTGTGACCGATGATTTTGGGTTCTCAGCGCTACCCGGCATTGCTTTAGCGGTGAGTTCAGGTTGCAACGGCGCGGGGGTAATCACGGTTGGATTAGCCGTAGATTGTTGCGTCAGCTCAATTCCAGTAGGGCTAGAATTGATTGCCCCAGCGCCATTGTTGGTGGCTTTCGCTAACAGCGTCGTATTGACGGTTTCTGAATCAGGGGTTAGTTTTAGCTCCTGAGTCGCTTGCTCTGAGATTGCTATTAACGCATCGTCACGCAGTAACGATTGTGGTTGTCGGTAATTGCTTACCGGTAGGCTGGTTAATTGACGTTCAGGTGACGGTGCCTGCGTAGTCGCTAAGATGGTTGCAGCAACGTCTGGATTAATGCCATTAATTTTGGCAAAGTTTAATAACTCATTATCGTCAAATACTGGTTGGTTGGCTACCGGCGTCGTTTGGCGGACAAGGGGTTTGCCTTCTGGCTGAGCACTCTCTATCCATTGGCGTAACGATTTTGCCAATGTGTCAGAATCACCTTTATGGTGCGGGAGTCCTTGCAAAAACTGCATTAGCCTGACTTGTTCAAATGATCCCGATGGGCGAGATTCAGCCCCCTGAGGTAAAGTAATTTGTATTGCCGGTGTCAGTTGCGTGTGGTTTTGTAGATAACGTAAGTGTTCTTTAGTACTGACCGAATGACTATTAAATGTTTGATCAGCCGGGGCAGGTTTGAGGTCTTTGGCGATAAACGTTGAATTCAGATGACGCGCTAAAACATCGGTGACGGGTCGAGGGTCAGCAGGGGGCATATTAACCGATCCTGCGGCAGGATTAGTGAGTTGTTGAACTGAAAACTCAGTTGTTTGCAGGTTTTTTAAGAAATGAAGTAACTGTTCTTGCGAATATTCACTGACAATAGCTGTTTTTTCACCGGGCGCACTCCCCCACTGAACCGCTAATTCCTTCAGGAATTCTGGCGTCTGCGTATGGTGGCCAATTTTTTCCATTAGGCCATCTATTTCCGGCAATATTTGTTTAAGCGAAACATGCTCACTGCCATCGCTAAGGGTCACTGGCGTTTGTTTGGCGAGCAATTGACTAAAGGATATTCCCGGTGAAGAACCGCTATCCCCTTGATATTGCTTACTATCACCTCCAATTTGGGAGATAATATTAACCAGTTTCATCAAATCTGTATTCACACTAGCTCAACCTCAAAAAGTGAATGTTAGAAACACAGTAATAGTTAAGCAATTATCTTGCCAAATAATGCGCGCAAGGAATAAATTCAGAATTAACTGTTCTTCTTAAGTCATTGATTTTAATAAATTTAAGTTTTTATTGAAAGTGCCTTTAAGGACGGTTTCAGCCATTTTTAAAGGTAGTGTCAAAACTCCGTAGGCTCAGCCCCCGTCACGATGGGTTAAAAAAACTTGTCGTGCAGTTTCCTCGTTTTCTCGCATCTCCTGATAGTCTCGGAAAGCTTGCAAGGCTTCTTGTTCGCGTTCTTCAATTTTTTCGATGACTTTTAATTCGGTCAGGCACGTATTCAAATGCTGTTGCTTTTGATGCATTTCTTGTTGCAGTTGTAAGCTTTTTTGGCGTTGTGCTTTCTTCATATCATACAGTTGCTGAATGAACTCCCTAAGACGAACAATGACATCTAAGCGGGCTGAATTTTGTTCTGCATTCATTAATTCACTGTGGTAATCATTAATGTAGCCGTCAAGGGATTGAATAGAGGCTTCGGTATCGGCTAATAATTTTTGCTGCGCTAAACAAGCCGCTTGTGCGGCATCGACACTGGATTGGCGGATATTTTTCAAAGTGCTCCAATGATTTGCCATGGTCTTAAGACACCCTAAGTCTCATCAGTGATCGAAAATAAAAAACCCATGGAATCTGCGAAAGTTACTGACTCATTCATGTCTTGTTGTAAGAATTGATTGATCACAGGTAATTTCTCAATAGCACTGTCTAATTCTGGATTAGTGCCGCCTTGATAAGCACCGATGTTTATTAAATCGCTATTATCATGGTAGATAGATAACAATTTTCGACAATGCAGCACCCGTTGTAATTGGGTCGGTGGGAGCAGCTTAGACATTAACCGACTAATGGAGTGATCGACATCAATGGCGGGATAGTGACTTCTTGCGGCCAAATCTCTGGACAGGGTGATATGGCCATCCAGTATGGCTCGTGCCGCATCGACGATGGGGTCTTGTTGATCATCACCTTCGGCTAAAACGGTGTAAAAAGCAGTAATGGACCCCGCACTTGTACCATGATTACCGGCACGTTCAATTAAAGAAGGCAATAAGGTAAAGACCGAGGGGGGATATCCTTTGGTCGCGGGGGCTTCACCCACAGCCAAACCGATCTCGCGTTGGGCATGTGCGACCCGGGTGATAGAGTCCATCAGTAATAAGACATTTTTACCCTGATCCCGGAAATATTCAGCAATAGTGGTTGCCAGCATGGCGCCATTTAAACGGGCAACCGGTGAGACATCGCCGGGGGCTGCGATGACCACCGACCGCCTTAACCCAACTTCGCCGAGCAATTCGGTCACAAATTCTTGTACTTCTCGGCCCCTTTCACCAATCAGACCAATAACGACAATATCGGCTTCGGTATAACGGGTCATCATCCCTAACAACACACTTTTACCGACACCACTACCGGCAAGCAAGCCCATGCGTTGACCCTGGCCAATAGTTATCAACCCGTTAATAGCGCGTACGCCAACATCAAGAATTTTGTTGATCGGATTTCGGTGCATGGGGTTGATCGGAGCGCCGGTGACCTGCCGGTATTCACTGGCAATAATCTCAGGACCTCCGTCTAATGGCTGGCCCATGCCATCGATTACCCGACCTAACATAGAATCACTCATGGCAGCATTTGAAGAACCCTTTCTGGCAACGACGCGATATCCCGGAGCAATCCCGCGGACTGATTTAAAGGGCATCAGCAACAGCTTACCTTGAGAAAAACCAATGACCTCAGCAGCAGAATGCAGACCTGTGGGGCCGATTAGATCACAATGGGTACCGATGGGTGCATGAATCCCACTGGCTTCCAAGGTTAAGCCAACGACGCGGGTTAAAACACCTTGAATAGCGGGTGGCGAAATTTGAGATTTATTTACCAAACTCTCGACATTTTCTGAAAAAAGCATCATTAGTACCGATTATTTGTCTATAGTCTTTTCAAGGTGAGTTATCGGCTCGAGTAAATGAGCCTCTACACTTTCAAATATTTGCTCGGTGATTTCTGATAAACGATCCACAATTAAATCTTCGGTATGACGTTCTGCATTGGAGATGCGTACTGAACCCGGCAACAACTCTTCGTCTGCTGCAATCAGATAGTCCTCGGGGAGTGGCGTATGTTTTTCAAGTAATTCTTTGTCGATAGGGTTAAGAAAAACCTTAAGGCCTTCGGTACTGCTAAAAAATTCTAAGGAAGCCTTAATTAAACTGTCAATGGCGGTACTGGAAAGTGTCAGTTCTGCTCGAACTAATTGCCGGGCAATGTGGGTAGACAGTTTTAATAATGGCTCTTGTTGTTCTTCATAGTAATGTTGAATAGTCCCCTGTAAATTAGTGAGTAGTGATGAAAGCTCTGTACAGGTTTGTTCCAATTGCTGTTGTTGGTTTTGCCGTGCCCTTTCATGCTCTGCGTGTTGGCGTTCAAATTCAGCCTCTAATTCAACTTTGTATGCGGCCAAGACGGCCTCATTTGCAAGCCGTGTAGTTTCATCCGGGCTTTCAACAAACGCCTCCGGTTCTGGAGAAGCTTCGTTGTCACTATTTTCATGATCGCTACTTGGTATTGCTTCGTCCGAAGCTAAAGGCGTTGCTTCAACTGGGCTCGGCATGGCTGTCGTTGGAGCGGCAATGTCAGCTTGTTTCATTGCCTCGGCGGAGGGTTCTTCCGAAACAATTTCGGTAAGGGAAGGCTCGGGCGACTGGGTCGGCGTGGGATCACTGTTGGGAATTAATACTTGATCCAAGCCTTCGGCGATGCGCGACTGGGCTTCGGTCAGTTCCTCAACGGAAACAGGTATCAAGGGTTGCCAATTGGTATCAGGCTGTTGTTCTGATGAAATTGCGGTTAATTCATCTTGAAAAGTTTCAACTGATTCAGGGGTTGAAATTTCCCCGGTTTCAGACAGTGCTTGAAATGGGATGAATAAATCTTTTTGACCCTGGATCTCAACGACCTGCGAAGTCACCTGAGCTTGCCAAAGGGCACCGCTATGGGATTTGGTGTTTTTTACAATTTTAACCGACAACGCCATCACCACGACCCGGCAACATCATTTCACCAGAATCGGATAAGCGACGAGCCGTTTTGAGAATATCTTTTTGTGCTTCTTCAACTTCTTTAATACGCATAGGACCTTTTGCCTCCATGTCATCTAAGAACATATCCGCGGCCCGCGAAGACATATTGGATAGAAATTTATCTTTAACCATGTCATCGGCCCCTTTCAGTGCGATCATAAGGATGTCACTTTCAATATTACGCATTAACACCTGAGTACTTTTATCATCACAACCCACCAAATTATCAAAAACGAACATATTATCCATAATACGCCCCATCAGAACTTCATCGGTTTTTTCCATAATACCCATAATTCCAGCTTCAAGATCAGAATCGGTAAAGTTCATGATTTTAGCGGCCGTAATAACCCCGCCTACACTCGATGATTTAGCGGCAGAATTATTAGCAAACTGATTTTGCATAATGCGTTCTAATTCATCGAGCGCTTCGGGTTGAATCGTTTCTAAGTTAGCGACACGCATGATCACTTCAGCGCGAATCTTTTCCGGCAAGAATCCCAACACATCGGCGGCTGTTGAATATTCCAAAAATGATAAAATAATAGCAATAATCTGCGGGTGTTCTTCACGAATCATTTCTGATATTGACCGTGAATCCATCCAGCGTAAAATATCCATACCACCACTGGCATTTTGCGGCATGATTCGATTTAAAACACTGTAAGCCTTATCTTCACCCAGCGCTTTAACCATCACATTTTCTACATAGTCGGTAGACCCGAAACCTAAACTCGTTTGATGTTTTATTAAGGTAATAAACTCATCTAAAACAGACCCAACCGCCTCTTGCGAGACTTCTGAAATCGACATCATGGCCGACCCCAGATGTTGTACTTCTTTGGGCTCAAGATGGGTTAAAATATTAGAGGCCTCATCTTCCCCTAATAACATCATCAGTATTGCTGTTTTTTGGGTTGAAGACAGAAGCCGTAATTCTTCTGCAAGCGTCCGTTTGTCTTCTAGATTATCTTCGCCTGCTTTATCTTCAGCCATTTATACCCCTAAATCCTTTCTGATCCAAGCCCGCATGACATTAGCAACACGGCGTGAATCATCATTAACTAACATTCTGACTAAGGCAACTTTATCATCATATGAATTAGCGGTATCTAACATATCGGCTGAAATAGCCGATTTTTTAGGTTTCAGTCGTGCTTTCATTTCTTCCAGGGATTCACCGTCTTGTAAAATATTAGGGTCATCGGGTTCTTCACCGTTAAGGGCGTCCGCGAGTAGATTTTCTTGTTCATGGTCAAGGGCATACTGGTCTTCAAACGCTTTCTTAGCCGCCTCCGGATGAATCAAATTGGTAACTACCGGTTTGAAAACCGTTAAAATAAGCAAGATAAAAATAGCGGCAATCACCAGTTGACGGCCTATCCCTTGGAGTCCAACATCTCGCCACCAAGCGAGTTCTTCGGCAACTAATTGTGGAGTAAATGAAGCTTCCATGATCGTGACGGTATCGCCGCGACTGGCATCAAAGCCAATTGCACCTTTTACTAAAGCTTCAATGTCGGCCAGTGATTTATAGCCATTAACCTTAATGACGGGGCCGGTGGGCTTTGATGCCTCCTCACTGGTAGCGGCTTCATCGCTATTGGCTTCAGTCGGTACGGGCGGTGGTTTAATTTTCTGATCAATAACCACGGCCACGGCGAGACGCGTGACAACACCGGCAATTTTCTTTTCATGGCGAATGGTCTTGTCGACCTCATAATTTCGGGTACTGGAACCGGTGCTTGAACCTGAGGTTTGATTACCAGCCCCCCCGGCTGGGGTTAATGGATTATTAGAAAGAAAACCTGGCACTCCGGATGCGCCCGGGCTAGAGCTGCTCTGCCCCGACATTTGTTCGCTTCGAAGGGAAATGGTTTTAGGATTGAATAACTGGCTGGTACTTTCGATCAGGGTATAGTCGACTTCGGCATTCACTTCGGCATGAATATTCTCTTTCCCTAAGAAGGTCGATAAAATGGACAGCACCCGCGTGCGATACATGTCTTCAATTTGGTTACGGTATTGCAACTGTTCATTGGAAAGGTTGAAATCCTGAGACGATGATTTTGAATGTAATAATTTACCGTGTGAATCCACGACTGAAACCGATTCGGCTTCCATAAACGGAATACTCGAGGCCACCATATGAATGATTGCTTCAACTTGCCCGGTTGTGATCGTTCGTCCTTGGTGTTGAAAAACAACCACAGAGGCTTTCGAGGCCTCACGGTTGCGAATAAACACCGATTGTTTCGGGATTGCCAGATGCACTCTAGCGCGGCGAATAGAGTCGATTGTTGCAATCGATGTCGCTAATTCTTCTTCCATGGCCAGTTTATAGCGCATTTTCTCCATAAATTGACTGGTTCCCATCGACTGGTCTTTACGGATTAAATTAAAACCGCCTATGGATGACTCCGGTAACCCTTGTGACGCTAATAATAATTTAGCTTCATGATAATCATCGGTAGAAACCGTGACATTACCCGAGACCGGATCCAGTTTAACCGGGATATCAGCGGCAATTAAAGCGGTATAGATAGCCGATTGATCTTTCTGACTGATGCCTTCAAATAAGGGTCTAAAAGAAGCACTGTTAAAGAGCGAATAAACCATGACAGAAATCAGTAAGACGACAATCACAACCACGGCAGGGATCGATTTTTGCACCGCGGGTTGTTGAAAAAAACTGCTGGCAACGGTGGGTGCCGTAGCGTTAGCAGTCGATGTTAAGGCACCGGGTGGAGAATTAACGGCAACGCCTTGTCCATCCGGCTGCTCCAATAAAGGATCCGTTCTCGGGGCGGTGTTCGTGTCAGCGGTAATTGCGGGTTGCTCTGCCATAACTTTGTATTAATTAAAAAATCCTAGACCGGCATGTTCATAATGTCTTGATAAGCTGCCAGCACCTTATTGCGGACTTGTAAGGTTGCTTGAAAAGCAAGTGCTGATTTTTGCGAGGCCAACATAACTTGGGTCAGCGGAATATCAGCGCCTTTTTCAAAGGCATCTTTTAATTGCCCGGAGGTCATCTGTAAATCATTAACGGTATTAAGGCTTTCACCTAAGGTGTTAGCAAAAGAGACAGCCGTCGGATTTTTGACAATGGGTTCGGTGCCAGCGGCTTGAGAGGACATAATGCGCATTTGACTCATTAACGCATTCATATCGGTGAGTGGTGTTGTCATGGATCCTCCTTAACGGTATTAATGATCTTAAGGGACTGCAATGCCCTGATCCTTTATTTTTGCTAATTTATAACGCAGGGTTCTCGCACTGATGCCTAATTGCTCAGCAGCAGCCTTACGACTCCCCTGTACTTTAGTCAGAATTTCTAGAATGACCTGTTGTTCCCGCTCCCAGGCCACTGCGCTTAAATCACGATTTTCACTGGCAATAACGGGGTCGCTGGGTGTACTGGCCGATAAGCTTGAGGGTGCGGTCATGGGTGCCTCTACGGCGGTATCCATTAGGATATGCGGTAATGAAATTTCGCTATCCGTCGTCAGCACCAAGGCCCGTTGCATGACATTTTCTAATTCACGGACATTGCCGGGCCAAGGGTAACTTTTTAGGAAATCGACCACTTCCGGGGTTAAATTATAGCGGCCACTGGGCGCCTGTTGGTGCTTAGCCAATAAGGCTTCGGCAATCGGGATAATATCGTCTTTGCGTTCTCTTAATGGAATGAGTTTAAGAGGAAAGACGTTAATCCGGTAATAAAGATCTTCACGAAAGTTTCGAGATTTAACCTCATGGGCCAAATTTTTATTGCTCGCTGCGATGACCCGAACATCGACTTTTATTAATTCGGATCCGCCTAAGCGTTTCAGTTCACGTTCTTGCAAGACCCGGAGTAATTTAGCTTGCAGTGAAAAAGGTAATTCCCCGATTTCATCTAGAAACAGGGTGCCGTTTGAAGCTTGTTCAAAAAGACCCAAGTAGCGCTGATGGGCACCGGTAAAAGCGCCCTTTTCATGACCAAAAAGCATATCTTCTAACATGGATTCTGGCATGGAGGCGCAATTAACGGCGACAAAATCCTGATGAGCGCGCGGCGAGTGTCGGTGAATATGATGGGCTAAGACTTCTTTGCCGGTCCCTGATTCGCCGGATAACAGAACAGTGACTTCAGTTTGAGCGACCCGTTCAGATAATGCCAATAATTTTCTAACCTGATCATTCCTGCAGACAAATTGATTGGCGTCATGACGTTCAATCATGCAGTGTTCAACCCGTTCGGTGAACTGTTCAGGGATTAAGGGACTCGATATAACATCGATTGCGCCCGATTTTATGGCATTAACGGCAATGGCGACTGCACCGTCATCGACAATGACTAACACCGGACAATTCAACATAGCCTGATGAAAACGTTTAAAAACGGCTAACAATAAGCTCGCATCATCGCCGACATTGGCGACAATCAGGCCTAATTGACTGCTTTTGCCTAATTTTCCGAGATCTTGGGGTTGGCTGAGCGGTTCACAAACAAAACCCGCCTCGGTCACAAGGTGGGTTAATAACGCTCGCCCTTGATCACTTGGATCTACTATCGCTATCACTAAATCATCCGTTAACATAAAAGCAGCTCAAATTTCTTTTTCACGATGAATTAACTAAGCAAAAAAGAAGCCAAAAAAATTTATACTATTGATTATGGCTATAAGTCACTGATTTTATCGTTAAATTTATATTTCCCGAGAGGGTGAGCAATAGTTGCTCTGTCAACTATTTGACAGTTAAAGTCTCAATTCAACGGCTTTAGATTAGACGCTCATCTGATGCTTTTTTATTTTTTCAATTAATGTGGTACGTCCTAAGCCTAATAATTTTGCCGCATGGGTAATATTACCTCCGGAACGTTTAAGGGCCTGGGCAATGTACTCCTTTTCAATATCACGTAAGCGTTCTTGTAAATTCATTTCATCAGCCAAGGCGAGTTGTTCATTAAGATTAACGCCCGGTGGTTGAATTAAAGAAGAAGCTTGAGTGGCAAATTTGACGGTCGGCTCGGATTCTTTAATCTTCTGAAGAGGCGATAACTGAGGCAGATGATTCGGGCTGATCGCTTGCCCTGGAAAACAAATGGACAACCGTTCCACGAGATTGCTTAATTCTCGAATATTTCCAGGCCACTGACGACGCATCAGTTCTTGTTGAGACTCGGGGGTTAAATAAATGGGTGGTGCGGTCTCAACGGTATGAATTTGGGCAAAATATTCAAATAAAAAAATGATGTCAGTGCCCCGCTCCCGCAAGGGCGGTAAAACGATAGGAAAAACGTTCAGGCGGTAAAATAAATCTTCTCTGAATTCACCTTTTGAAACGGCGGTTTCTAAACAGCGGTTAGTGGCTGCGACAATGCGTACATTAACTGCTATAGGTTTTTCCCCGCCAACGCGGTAAATAACGTGCTCTTGCAGGACGCGTAGGATTTTAACCTGCATATCCATGGGCATTTCAGCGATTTCATCGAGGAACAAGGTGCCATTTTGGGCCATTTCAAAACGCCCCCGGCGACGAGAAACGGCGCCAGAAAAGGCACCTTTTTCATGTCCGAACAACTCACTTTCCAGTAAATCGCGGGGAATAGCACCACAGTTAATTGGCACAAAGTCTTTATCACTGCGATTAGATAAGTAATGTAATCCCCGGGCGGCCAACTCCTTGCCGGTACCGGTTTCACCAAACAGTAAAACCGTCGCATCTGTTTCAGAAACCTGGGCAATTAACTGGCGGACATGGTCTAAAGCCAAGTCATCGCCGATCATTATTCCTTTAACGGAGTTTGTTGTCATAGATATAGAATTAGCCAAAACTGAATTCCTACAATTATTACATAGTTATTACGTGACACTACATTTTTGGTAGAAATAAATTTTAGCAAGTAGTATAAGCTGACAGTATTTGTAAGTATTTGATTACAAAGCAAATCAAGAAATAGGCATGGGCGACACTAAACAGGACGCAGATTGATCCCTTTGGATTTTCTAGATCCACTAAGTGTCATAA
>JYMV01025525.1_pt1 | contig 88570 bp, 80 predicted proteins | sample 338911 | NCBI WGS metagenome assembly JYMV01 (sample SAMN03354496, study PRJNA234377) | hydrothermal vent metagenome | biome: Deep sea; feature: Hydrothermal plumes at the Eastern Lau Spreading Center, Western Pacific Ocean; material: Seawater | place: Tonga | collected 2009 | depth 2000 m m | reverse complement strand
TTCTATGAAGCGGCGAAGTATTACTACTGGCCGGGTTTCCACGAGCCAGGCACCATGGAATCATTTGGAATGAACAAGACCTGGTGGGACGCGTTGTCAACAGCTGATCAGAAGTTGATCGAGGCGGCCTGTGCGCTCGAGAATAACTTGTTGTATTCGGAGTACTGCTGGAACAACGGCTCTTCAATGGTTAAGCTTATCGAAGAGCATGGCGTTCAGCTGCGCGAGTTCAGCGACGACATCTTTGATGCAGCCGGCGAAGCGACGGCAGAAGTCTTCGAGGAGTATCGTGCGGACAGCGATCTGACCGCTCGCATTTTAGACAGCATGCTTTTCTCACGTCAGTCTGTTGGAAGCTGGATGAACACTTCTGAGGTACCCTACATCGCACAACGTAACCGGGTGCTCGGTATCTGATTCATCGTCTGAATCTAAGGATTTAGATAGAACAAGCAGTCGACTGAGGGCGGAGTCCGACGACTCCGCCCTTTTTTTCTAGTTCTCGGGCCATACTCGCGCGAGCGGGTGACTGCACATTGACTACGAGGGCATCTTGATCAGTTTTTCCAACCGGAGCACGCAAGACCAAACCTCAGCGGCAAGTCATGCTGTGACTTTGTGGCTCCGAGCCAGTGCGTGGGGCATGGTTGCGCTCGTGCTGTTGTTTCTATTGAATAATTTTCTGATTTTCTGGTGGGACTGGCCCGGGGTGCTGGCGTTGTCTGCCCACCAAGGGTGGTTCGGTTTGAACCCTTTGTCTAAACCGTTGATCGATGAGGCGATTACCCTGGGGTGGATTCAAGTTGCCATCGTCTTCGTGGGTTTGGGCGCTGCCGTTGTCTACCCATGGTTAACTCGTGATGTTGGGCTGCGGACAGAAGCTGTTCGGCTGACTGCGTTGGTGACGTATCTCGTGCGGGCTCTTTTTTGGGCGATCTTGTTGGTCGGTATTGTCGATGCGGTGATTTCATTTCTTCGTGTGGAAGATCTCTTGTTTTACCTGGTCGGGCAACAGATGACACTGGATCTTGGTCGAACGAGTTATCGGGGCACATACGTGCACTATCCGCTGGTTCTACTGGGTTTTTTCATCGCATTGTTTGTGCGCGGGCTGGGATTCACTTGGCTTGCGCTACTGATTGTTGTGGCGGAATTTTCGATCGTTATCACGCGGTTTATTTTTTCATATGAACAGGCCTTTATGGGTGACCTGGTCCGGTTTTGGTACGCGGCGCTTTTCCTTTTTGCCAGTGCTTATGCGTTGATTACCGAGGGTCATGTGCGTGTCGATGTGCTTTACACCCATTTCAGTGCGCGTGGCAAAGCATGGGCGAATGGTATTGGATCTATCTTTATGGGTCTTCCGTTGTGTTGGGTCATATTGACTACCGGTATGTGGGGTAGAGGCAGTAGCCTGAACGGCCCGTTGTTGAGTTTTGAAGTGAGCCAGCAAGGTTATGGCATGTATGTAAAGTACTTGATGGTTGGGTTTCTAGTGACCTTTTCGGTGACGATGACGATTCAGTTTATGAGTTATTTCCTGGAAAGCGTCGCCGATCTTCGAGGCGAGCCCAAGTTGTCTGAGGATCGTGACTTAGACAATGGCGAAGAAACCGTGGCCTCTGGGGTGTAATGATGGAACTCCTGTTCCTGGCAGTGCTTTTCCTCCTTATGGTCGGGGCTTTGAGTTCGGGATTTCCGGTGGCGTTTTCCCTACCGGGTTCAGCTATCTTGACTATTGGGTTGGCTGCGCTGTGTGGGTGGATTTTCGCAGGTGACATCGATGCGTATTTCTCACAGGGAGGTCCAGTGCAATGGTTGAGCGCCGGGGTGACCAATTTTCGCAGCCTGTACTGGGACGTAGAGCGGGATACGCTGATTGCCATTCCGCTGTTTGTCTTCATGGGCATCATGTTGCAGCGCTCTCGCATTGCTGAAGACCTGTTAGTGACGATGGCGCAGTTGTTCGGACCGATTCCCGGTGGACTCGGTATCTCGGTAGTCTTTGTCGGGGCGTTGCTGGCAGCGACAACGGGCATTGTCGGGGCCACCGTCATCGCAATGGGGCTGATCTCACTGCCGGCGATGTTGCGGCACAAGTACGCGCACACTCTTGCTACCGGAACGGTGTGTGCATCCGGTACGCTGGGACAGATTATCCCGCCGTCCATCGTACTGATCATCCTGGCCGATCAGTTATCGGGGGCGAGCGACGTTGCTAATGGCATACGTTTTGCCGAGTACAGATTCAGTACCGGTCAGATGTCAATGCCGAGCGAGTATGACGTGACTCCGGCCAGTGCCGGTGACATGTTCATGGGTGCGCTCATCCCCGGATTGATCCTCGTCGCGCTGTACATGGCGTATATCCTGATCGCGTCATTCATTCGCCCGCATATTGCACCACCAGTGCCTTATGAAGGTCAGTTTGATCGACAGTTTGCCAAACGGGTGTTTCTTGCCCTGGTACCACCGCTGGTTCTGATTTTCGCCGTTTTGGGATCAATTATTGCGGGCATCGCAACGGTGAATCAGGCTGGCGCGATCGGCGCAATTGGTGCGATGGTCATGGCCGGTTATCGACTGGCTGGAGGCCAGAAGTATACCTATGTCCCAGCCGTATTGGCGACGGGTGCGCTCGTCGCGCTACTGGTGATCCTGAGCATTTATGACCTGAACATAAAAAAAATCCGAAGTGCTGATGACGTTATAGTTCTCATACTGACGGGGATAGCGACTGCGGTACTCCTCACGGGTGTGGTCTGGAGCGGTTGGCGCACGTATAAGATCGACAACACCATGCATGGTGTGATGGTAGAGACCGCGAAGACCACCTCGATGGTCTTCATTATCCTGATCGGTGCGGCAATGCTCACCTCCGCGTTTCGTGCTTTTGGCGGTGAAGAACTGGTGCGCAATTTTCTCAGTAGCCTGCCAGGGGGATTCTGGGCCCAGTTCATCGTTGTTATGGCGGTCATTTTCTTTCTCGGGTTTTTCCTCGACTTCATCGAGATCGCAGTGGTCGTTGTACCGATCATTGCGCCGATTCTTTTGTCTGATCCGTCAGCGAATATCACGGCAGTTTGGTTGGGTGTGATGATCGGAATCAATATCCAGACTTCTTTTTTGACCCCACCCTTTGGTTTTGCGCTGTTTTACCTTCGGGGCGTTGCGTCGGCAGTGGTTAAAACGATTGAAATCTACAAGGGCGCTGTGCCATTTATTCTCCTCCAACTTGTCGGTCTTGCGATCGCCGGTTATTACCCGAGTCTCGTTAACTACCTGCCCAATCGGATCCACCTCAGTTCAGAAACGGCGCCCCCACCGATGAATCCCCAGTTGCAGGAATGCCTGGAGGAATATGTATTCGCCTATTACGACAGCGAAGGTAAGACCTTGTTGGCTGGTGTGTCCCGTGCGAAAGGCCTTGATATCAGTTATCTACCCGAATCTCAGCAGAAGGCGCTGGTCGCTGGATTTGAGGTGGTAATGGGTGTGTCGGTGTTGGTTGATGATGTTATAGCGGCTCGAAATGCTTTGGACGCGTACATTCCCGAATATCGGCCGCTGCATCGCGAGGTGCGCAGCATGCAGCGACGGGCACGTCTCGCTGACAAGCGGCTCGCGGAACTTGAGCGGAGAATTCGGAACTGGTCTGCCGAATATGATGGCCCGGAATCAGAGAAGGTTAAGTTCGAATCAGAATTTGCAGTCTTGAGTGAAGAGCGCAATACCCAACTTTCTCAGGTGCCGGCATCGTGGCAGGGTGCACGGGATGGGTTCGTCGAGCGTGCGAAGGTGTTGAAGAAGGCACGGATCCGTTATCGACAGAGCGTCGATAGTGCTTACGAGAGTGTAGTGAAGCTACAAAGTCTCATCGAGGATGCCGACAAATTGGCGGCTTTGGATAAGGAACTCACGAACCTCAAGCGGACGGTCCAGGATTCGTCGCCGGAAGCGGCAATCGCCGCGATTAAGGCCGCTGAGAAGAAACTTGGCGCTGTTGCCGGTAGCGGTAAAGTCAAATCCAAGCTCTCAAAGGCCCGACGTGCGCTCAAGAAAAAGACACCTAAGACCGATAAAGCGCTCAATCTCTTGTCTCAAGGGATGGGGTTGTTTGAGGCGGAAGTTACGTGGCGGTCACGGGCTAAGGCTGAGCTGCTTGGTGACCTCCTGGTTTATGATGATCTCCTCAAAAATTCAATTGGCCTTCGCCTACAGCGTTACATGACGACGGAACAGGCGCAATACGTCGCTGTTTGCCACTCGCATCACAAGGATGTGTCTCTCAATTTCTAGCATTTTCAACACGGCGATCCATAACCTACGCGCCTGTCATTCAATAGAGGTGTTTCATTTCTTCTCTTCCATCACTACTAGCACCCCATTAACACTGTGAACTTTCCAGACTGCAGATAGCTTTAGCCATTATTGCTGGATACCTCAAGGTTTTACTCGTGTCTGTGTATTTTTTGAGAGTTAGTGTTTTATTACCCATCATCATGGCACGTCTTTCGGTCATGTTTTTCCCATACCTGAAACTACGACCATCAACTATGAGTGCTTGAGTTGTAGGCATAGCTATTGCACGTTACCAGAAAAAGCACAGGCGATTTTCGCCATCAATGTCGACTAAACAACGGATCGCCTAGCGGTGATGCCGCCGTCGATCGTCACTACACAGCCAGAAATAAATCCGGCTCGCGTGGATGAAAGGAAAGCGATTAGATCCGCGACTTCTTCAGCAGTGCCGCCCCGTCCACCCGGAAATCGCGCAAGCAGTTCCCGCCAACGACCCTCGTCATCGAGCATCTTCCCAGCTCGCTGTTTGAGCATCTTTTCCATTCGCCCGGTGTCAATTGGGCCAGGATTAACTGCCACCACACGCACCCCGTGATCCAGGCTGTGCCCGCCAAGCGCCCTAGAAAACGCCATCAGGCTTGCGTTGCCTGACGAACCAGCGATGTAATCAATATCCGGATTCTCGCCCGAGTTGCCAATGTTGTTAATGATGACTCCGTGACCACGATCAGCCATGTGCTTGTAGAACGTGCGGCACATATTCACGTAACCGAAAACCTTGAGTTCCCAACCTTGTCGCCATGCCGCGTCATCAACCACCTCAAGTGAGCCAGAGGGTATGGCACCAGCATTATTGACCAGGATGTCGACGTCGATCGCTGACGCTATCAGATTGTCTCGTTCGGCCACATCGGTCAAATCCAATGGGTAGGTATGGACCTCGCAATCGTGCGCCGACTGAATCCTGGACTTGAGCTTGTCGAGTAGATCACTGGAGCGGGCGGTGACATGAATAATGCTGGATCCTTCCCGCGCGAATGCTTCCGCCGTCGCTTCACCGATCCCTTTTGAAGCACCCGTGATGAGAACACTTTTCCCGTTAAGTTCCAGATTCATTATTTACTCTAAACTCTTGATTTAGCGGAGAGGGCGGGAGTCGAATCTACGATACCGATCAAGGTACAACGGTTTTCGAGACCGCCCCATTCGACTGCTACAGGATCATCAAATAGATTGGCTACTACAACGGAATTCGCTTGAACTATGTCGCTCAACATGAAAACTACAATGCCAAACAGGCGCTTCATACGCCCATTCTACGCCTCTACTCCCAACTTCCCACTGACACCGTAAACCTCTCTGCTTTTTCGTCATCTCAAGGCCCGATGATCTCTACGGAGACGGCGTTTCCGTCTATTCCAAGCCGAGTAGGTTACGGCGCTGACCGCGGTTGCCACTCCAATCATAAACAAGAGCAGATAAACGATCTCACCCCCGGAGTCCAGCTTTGGTTAGTGATTTGCCAGCACTACCGGCATCCCGTCAACGACGTATAACCTAGCACCACAGGCTACAGCGACTAGCGATTTAAACCTCATTGGTTTCCGTTGCTCATGCGTCATCAACCAATAGAATCAGCGACAAACAGATGGAAAGAACACGACTCATGTTGCCTATCCTACTCCTCTACTTTAGGTAGAATAAAATGTCGCAAAAATCATCTAATTTCCTCGTATTCACAATTCTATTGTACTGGCATACGCATAGCGTCGAGTTGACCGCTTGCCGGAGCTCCTAAATCTAGCTAAAGGGGGTGACAGACCCGATTCAGCGAAAGCAGAAGCGGGTATTTGTTGCATGCAGACCGCTAGATTTGAGTCGAGTATTTGAATGGCTTGGTCAGAAAGTGAAACGATGTGGTCTCGCTTCATCTTCGCTACGTGAATACGCCAGCCAGCTCGTTCTAAATGAATGTCAGTCCACTTTGCATCTCGCACCTTACCCGGACGGACAAAGACCAACGAGGCGACCTGCAGGGCACAACGAGTCACCAGGGATCCATGGCGGCCATCTATTGCCCGCACTAGAGCATCAATCTCCTACAGGTCCGTTATCGTTGCAAAATGGATGGATTGCGTCGGGGGCAGGGCTCCTCGTCGATCAGTTGTGGGATCACGCACTCATCTGCCTATTGCTACACTGTAGCGAAACACCCCAGATACGGTCTAATTCACGCTATGGGGAACGAAGGCATCACTGCACCTCTGGGACTGGAACCGGCTGGATTCTGCAATCGATACAGGCTAGCACGATGAGCTGAAGGAGTTGAGCGATCCCAGGCAGGATGGGTACATGTGGATGCTGGACAACTATGTCAGGTCGCTCGGGGGTCGGTCACCTACCATGCCGTCGTTTCCTGCCACGCTTTCGGTTCAAACCGTCAGTGATACGATTCTCGCACCCAGGGTTGAAGCCGACGGCGATCGGTCTGCCGTGCAATCGCCCTGAAGTCTCGCGACGACCTGTGGTTCGGACTGACAATTCGCGACTTCCCGGGACCGCACCACCCGGGTGCGATTTGAACGGGGTCTGGTACAGGTCCGGCCCGTGGCTTGATAACCAGGGTCCAAAGCTTCACACTGAACGGACGAAGAAGCACAGAAGCGTGTCTAAACTCCAGTGCCTTTCTGGGCGGCTCGATGAAGAGGAGTCAGAATATGGCAACACCCATACCGGTCGAAAAACCTGGAAGCACAGATCCCGAACCCCAGGTCAGCCAGGGGCGAGTCGACCTCGCGGCTGCACTGCGCTGGGCTGTACGGTTGGGCCTTTCAGAGGGTGTTGACAATCATTTCTCCATGGCCGTTCCGGACGAAGACGGCGTGGTCCGGGGAAACCGATTCCTGATCAACCCCTACGGCTGGCACTGGTCGGAGATTACCGCGTCTTCGCTGGTTCTGGCCGATTCCGAGGGAAACGTGCTTGAGGGTGAGAATACGGTGGAAGACACGGCATTTTTTATTCACAGCCGGATTCATGTCAAGGTGCCCAGTGCGATGGTCGTGCTGCACAACCACATGCCGTATACCACCGCTCTGACGTTGATTGAGAATGGCCGCCTCGAGATGTGTGAACAGAATGCACTGCAGTTCGACGGCCGAATTGTGTATGACGACGAATACAGCGGTCTTGCACTTGATCGGGAAGAAGGAGATCGGCTTGCCAGCCTGATGGGTGATGCGAACGTTCTGTTCATGGCCAGCCACGGAGTCACCGTTGTTGGTGAATCGGTTGCCCGGGCTTTTACCGATCTTTATTACCTGGAACGTGCGTCGATGTTTCAGGTGCTCGCGCGTTCAACCGGAGGTAAATTGCGCACCATCAGCGAACCGCTCTTGGCGGCAACGAAGAAACAGATGGGGCCGGAACTACCCCTGATTGCGGACCGGCATTTTAAGGCGCTGAAGCGGATTCTCGACCGCGAAGAGCCCGAGTACCGCAACTGATCAATACCTCTCCCGATGTCTGACTATCAGCACATCCGGGTCGAACCGCTCTCCACGGCTTTGGGCGCCGTGATCCACGGGGTTGACTGTAAGGCCGAACTGCCTGATCAGGTCGTTGACGAAATCCGAAAAACCTGGTTAGAACATCTGGTCGTGTTTTTTCACCGGCAGTTTCTCGCACCCGCCGAACAGTTGGCATTTGCTCGACGGTTTGGAGAGCCTGTGGAATATCCAATGATTCAGGGGATGGAAGAATTCCCGGAAGTTGTAGAGGTGATCAAACTGCCGCACGAAAAACATAATTTTGGTGGGATCTGGCACTCTGATACCACGTATCTTGAGTCCCCGCCTACAGGGGCGTTGTTGTTGGCCCAAGAATTGCCACCGGTCGGCGGGGATACCTTGTTCGCAAACATGTACCTGGCTTACGAGACTTTGTCGACAGGAATGAAGAGCATGCTAGAGAATCTGAAAGTTGTTCAGAGTTCCGCTAAGGCTGGTGCCGCCCGGAGTCGGGAGGACAGATTGCCCGGTGCAGCCGCCAATGCCCAGCAGGTGCTGGAGTCTGAGCACCCAGCAGTGAATATCCATCCGGAAACCGGCCGTCGAGTTTTGTTCGTGAATTACGGTCACTCCATTCGATTTAAGGATATGACCGAAGCAGAGAGCAAGCCGATACTGACCTATCTGTTTTTCCACCAGACCCGCCCGGAATTCACCTGCCGGTTCCAGTGGGCTGTCGGGTCGATGGCGATGTGGGATAACCGCTGCACCCAGCACAATCCAATCAATGACTATCAAGGATTCAAGCGGGTCATGCACCGGATCTCGATAAAATAAAGCGCACCGATAATTGCTAAATTTTCTCACCGATTGTGCCAGCTCTGTCAAGCACGCTGCATCTAGTAACGGCTCGCGACACAATTAACGGGAAATGTGATTTCCGATGAGTACCTCAAAAATATTTTACGGTCACTATATTGTCGGCGCGAGCATGGTTACGCAAATGATGTACCTGGGTTTGTTTTTTACCTTTGGTGTGCTGTTCCCTGAATTCGAAAATGAGTTTGGTTGGTCTAGGGCCCAGATATCGGGCGCCTCTTCGACCATGTTTGCCATCATGGGGGTCCTGGGTATTGCCATGGGCCGAGTCAATGACCGGGTTGGGCCCAGAATCCTGCTTGCTGTGTCGACGGTTGTATTTGCACTGGGCTTTATTCTGATGTCACGGATGACTTCTATATGGCACCTTTATCTTTTCTATGGGCTGTTCTGTGGTTTGGGGATAGCTGCTCACGATGTGGTGACGCTGTCGACTGTGGCGCGCTGGTTTGAGCGAAGCAGGGGCTTGATGTCCGGTCTGGTTAAGACTGGCGCAGGCATCGGCCAGCTCATCGTGCCGTTGTTAGCGTCGTTTCTAGTGATCCATTATGGCTGGCGGGAAGCCAGCATGGTGGTGGGTGTAGTTGCCTTGATTGTGATGCTGGTCGCAGCGCAGGTTATGCGGCGTGATCCGATGTCGTTGGGTCTTAAGCCTTGGGGCGGTGAGCAAAAAGACCAAACTGGCACGGATATAACACAAGAAATGGGTCTGGGCTTGAAACAGGCATTACGGACCCGACAGTTCTGGCTGATTTCAATGGCGAAACTCGCCGATTGGTATTGTCTGTTTACGGTAATTATTCACATCGTACCGCATGGGATTGATCAAGGGCTCGAGCCGGCCACTGCGGCGACGCTGCTCTCCGTTATCGGGGGTTGCAGTATTCTGGGAAGAGTGACGTTGGGTGCGGCGTTTGATGTGCTCGGTGCGAAGCGGTCGCTTACGATCGCTTTTGTGTTGTTATTTCTGAGTGTGCTGTTCTTGCAGCTTTTACCAGGTCCAAGCTGGTTGTTTGCGTTTGCATTGATCTATGGCATTGCCCATGGCGGGTTTTTTGCCGTCGCATCACCGAGCGTCGCTGAGTATTTTGGCACCCGCTCACACGGCGTGATCTTCGGTATCGTGATGTTCGTAGGCTCTATAGGGGGTACGGTTGGCCCATGGTTAACCGGCTGGATTTATGATCTGATGGGCACCTACGACATTGCGTTTTTGCTCGTCACTGGCTTTAGTGTGTTCGGTCTTCTGATGGCTTTAGGTCTAAAACCGATTACCTCATGTATGCACGGCCATTGATATGTTATATGTTTATCGTCGGTCCGTGTCGCTACGTGCAGCACCGGTCTGCAGGGTCATTAAGCAGCCAGAGGAGATTGGCTGTGCCATGAGAGCAGAGTATCCCACTTAGGCTGTTAAGCGGATCTGATAATGAGTCGAACGAAAGCCACGGAGCGAATCGAAAACTATTTCGATCAGGATCTGTTTTTCACAGACCTCCATCGCAGGGTCAGTATTCGGACTGAAAGTCAGGTACCTGAGCAGCGCTCTGAACTGTATCGGTATCTGGAAAATGAAATTGGGGAGGAACTGCGTAAGATTGGGTTTACCTTTGTGATTGAAGAGAATCCGATAACCGGTGGTGGCCCAATTCTTCTGGCACAACGCCATGAGGATTCTGCACTGCATACAGTGCTGACTTATGGTCATGGCGATGTGGTATGCGGCTATGACAACGAATGGCGACAGGGCCTGAGCCCGTGGCAGTTGACTCGTGAAGGCGATCGCTGGTTCGGTCGGGGTGCTGCGGACAATAAAGGCCAGCACACGATCAACCTGGCCGCACTCAAATGTGTGCTGGAAGAACGGGGCCGACTTGGGTTCAACATTAAAATATTAATCGAAACCGGGGAGGAGATCGGATCGATCGGGCTGCGCGAACTTTGCGCGGCAAACAAGGATCGACTGTCTGCGGATGTATTTATTGCATCAGATGGACCGCGCATCGCGCCAGCGCGACCGACTGTTTTTATGGGGTCAAGAGGTGCATTTAACTTCAATATGACAGTCGATCTGCGTGAAGGTGGTCACCATTCAGGCAACTGGGGTGGGTTGTTGGCGAATCCCGGGATTATTCTGGCGCATGCAATTGCCGCGATCACGTCATCCACCGGTGAAATCAAAGTGCCACAGTGGCGCCCGGATAAAATACCGAGTTCGGTTCAGGATGTGTTGGGCGAGTTGACAATAGACCAAGACGAAAACAGCCCCGAAATTGATCTCCACTGGGGAGAACCCGGGTTGACACCACCCGAGCAGGTGTTTGGCTGGAATTCTTTTGAGGTGTTGGCGTTTGAGACAGGTAACCCGAAAAACCCGGCGAATGCGATTCCTCCGAAGGCCTCTGCCCATTGTCAGGTGCGCTTTGTGGTCCCCACCGACCCTGAACAGTTGTTACCCGCACTGCGGAAGTTTCTGGACGAACATGGGTTGAGCAGCGTGGTGTTGTCTGCCGAAGGCAAGGCAGCCAGAGCGACCCGGCTGGAGCCTGATCATCCCTGGGTGAAATGGGTGATCGCATCCATAGAGACCACTACTGGAAAAAAAGTTGCAGTCATCCCGAATCTAGGAGGCACATTGCCCAACGATGTATTCGCTGAGATTCTGGGCCTGCCAACAATCTGGGTACCGCATTCCTATAGCGGCTGTTCCCAGCACGCAGCTGACGAACATCTATTGGGTAGTGTCAGTCGCGAGGCCTTACAGATTATGACCGGTATCTGGTGGGACCTCGGTGAGATGGGGTTACCGGTCGGGCATTGAACGCACAGTGATGTGACATCAACGGTTGAGTAGCTCACAGATCGCCTCATAAGCCAAGTAGCTTGAATCCTTATCAATGGGGTCGAGTGCTTTTGGTCGGGATGAGAACCGCGCGATAACCACGTCCGCGGCGGGATAGATATAGAGAAACTGCCCGAATACACCGAGACCGGCGTAAACCCCGATTGGAGAGATGTACCACTTGCTCCGATATCGCCAATTCGGCATAAATTCTGCGAAGTTGCCCGCATTCCATACGGCCTGATCTCCATTTTGGCGAATATCCCTGAGCCACCAGTTCGGTACGACTGACTGCCCATTGGCGAGGCCCATGTTTAGACACATCTGTCCGAAACGACCAAAATCCCGCAGCGTCACGCAGATACCGCCCGCGGACCGCGGTGCACCCAAACGATCTACATTGACGTAAGCATCGTATTCGGCACCCATAGGCCGCCAGATTAGCTGACTGAAAAGTTCTGCAAACGGGAGCCCGCTGGCGCGTTCAAGCACCCATCCCAGAAGGTCAGTGTTGGGAGAGACATAATGGAATGCGACTCCGTGGTCTCCCTCTTTTTTTAAAGTGGGTAGAAATGATCGTAGATTGTCCGGGGCTCCTGGCTCGGTTCGCGGAATCCAGCCCGTTGCCATGCGGTAGCGCGCGAAGTCGTCGGCTTCATTCTCGTAATCTTCGTTAAATGAGATGCCGACCGACATATCCAGGAGATGTCGCACAGTAGCACTTTCATACGCAGAGTTATTGACTTCAGGGATGTATTCTGTAATCGGTGAGTCGGGATCAAGAAAACCTCTATCAACTAAAATCCCGGTCAGGATCGCTGTCATTGATTTTGAAACCGAAAAAAGAATGTGTGGGGAATTTGGTAGCAGGCCGTGGTCATAATGTTCAAAAACGATGGCACCATTGTGGAAAACGATAAAGCCGTCTACGTTGTTGTCAATGAGAAATTTGCCCAGAGTAGCTTCTTTGCTCTGGATGTCCTGAAATGGCAAGTCCGTTAGATTCCTGGGTGTTCGAGAGAGTCCCCACTGATGGTTCCGACTGGCATGGATCGGTGCTGTTGGCAGCAGTTGGCGAATGTTACGAAATGCCCAACTGCTAAAAGGTGATGTTCGCCAGTTCTCTGTTGTGACCTGATTTTTGGGACTGGGCGGAAATCCCTGCATAAGTCCTGACTGTGACATGGCGGCCTCTGGGTTCGTTTAAGGTAATAATTGGTCGTTAGTCGCACTCATAACCAGACACGCTGAGCGAGCGCAAAAAAATTACCACCGAGTATTCCCGTAATGTCTTCGCTCGAGAAGTTTCGGCGTAACATAATGTCAACCGCGTCAATCAACCGGTTGGGGGCCATAAACTCCATCGTCCCGCTGTACCACTGAGGCGGCCAGAAGTTTGATTGCCCGGTTATGGCGTCTTGCAGATCGTCGCTTCCATCACTGTAATCCAGAGCAACGCCAACATGCTGAGCGCCAACAAGGTCGGCGGTGTACGCGATGTGATCGACAAAATTTTCCGGATCAATTGAGTCTCCAAGAAACTTCCCGATCCCGTTGATGCCGATTACACCGCCAGTGGCTGCACAGCCCCGGATCTGGTCATCGGTGATGTTACGGGGGTGGTCACAGAGTGCTTTAGGGTTTGAGTGAGAAAACGTAACCGGTGATGCAGACAGTTCCATCGCGTCCATTGTGGTGAGGTAGGCGCTGTGGGAGCAGTCCACCAGCATGCCGATGCGATTCATTTCCTCTACAACTGATCTGCCAAACGCTGTCAGGCCGATGTCCTCATCGTGGCAGCCGCCACCGGCGCGGTTGTTACGATTGTAGGCAAACAGCATCTGGCGTACGCCAAGATTGTAGTAGAGCTGGAGCATGTCGATATTTCCATCCAGGGCTTCCATACCCTCGATATCGAAGGCTATGGCCAGACGGCCGTCAGATCGGGCCTGCAGAATATCGTCCACGGTTTTGGCCAGCAAGTAGTCATTGGGTCGTGCTGCGATCCAACGACGAACATAGGCCAGTGTGTGGACGGTATTGGTCCAGGGTCTTACATCGTAGCCCACATTGACTGAGACAAAACTGGCACCACTGTCACGCCAGTGATTGAGTTGGGACAGGTCGACATCGGGGCGACTCTCAAATCCCGCATGGTTGTCCCAGATCAGCGCCTGCTCATAAATAAAGTCGGCTGGACGGTGCACGGAGTCAGTCATGGTCATGTTAGTCGATAAACGAAGAATGTTGAATTGTCATATAGGACAGTCTATAAGACCAGATCAGGAAGAGAAATGGTGCGTAGATTATGAAATCAGATCCAGTCACGCTCGAATTATTCAAAAATGCCCTGTTGTCGATCGCAGATGAGATGGCAGTAACGATCTGCAGAACGACTTATTCCGGTGTTCTACGGGATAACATGGATTTTTCCACTGCGTTTACAGACGCGCAGGGAAAGCTGGTTGCCCAGGGACTGACGATTCCCCTCCATTTGGGCTCTATACCCACAGCCCTGGAGTCGGTCCTCGAACACTTTGGCGATGATATCTGCCCCGGTGATATTTTTGTCATGAATGATCCCTATGCGGGCGGCATGCACCTTCCAGATGTCTTTATTTTCCAGCCGATCTTTGTCGAAGGTGAGCGGCTTGCAATAGCAGCGACCATATCGCACCAGGCCGATGTCGGTGGTCGTGTACCGGGTTCGAATGCGTCGGATTCTACCGAGATCTACCAGGAGGGTCTGAGAATACCACCGGTTAAGCTGTTCAGTGCTGGAAAACCGAATGACACGATGTGGCGGCTTATTGAGAAAAACGTTCGTATACCGGTACAGGTATTCGGTGATTTGCGCGCCCAGTTATCGGCGTGTGCGATCGCGGAAAAACAGTTCATAGAGCTGGTTGAACGGTTCGGTAAAGAGACGACCCGCTTTTACATGCAGGAGTTGATCGATCACACTGAGCGACTGACCAGGGCGGCCTTGCGGAACTTGCCTGATGGTGTTTTCGAGTTTGAAGACTGGATAGACGACGACGGAATTGATCGCGATCAGCCAATACGTCTGTATTGCACAATCACGAAACAGAATGACTCCATTTGCGTAGACTGGGAGGGCAGTTCCGCCCAGGTCAAAGGCGCGATCAACTGTACATTGTCTTTCACCAAGGCAGTTTCATATGCCGCAATCCGGTCGGTGCTCGACTATGACATCCCGTGTAATGAGGGTCTTTTCCGGGCGATTGAAGTGACTGCGCCTCCAGGGACTGTCACTAATATGGTCCTGCCCGCAGCCTGTGCCGCACGGGGGTTGACCGGGTTTCGAATGGGCGACTGTGCATTCGGTGCGTTGGCGATGATGTTGCCGGATGAAGTGGGAGCAGCGTCGGATGGCGGGAATTCCGGCCTCAGTATTGGTGGGTACGACAGTGCTCGGCGTCCTTTCATTTTTGTTGATTTTGCCTGTGGCAGCTGGGGTGGGCGCCCGTGGGCAGATGGGGTCCAGGGTAATTCAAACATGTTTGCGAATATGGCATCGCAGTCAGTGGAGTTGATCGAATCCCAGAATCCCCTGCAGATCCTGCGTTATGAACTGATAGCGGACAGGGCCGGTGCCGGTAAATACCGAGGTGGGGTGCCGTATCGTCGCGACTATCGGTTCCTTGAGGATGAGGCCGTGCTACAGGTGCGTTCCGATCGGAGAAAAATAAGACCTTACGGTCTGTACGGCGGGAAACCGGGTAAGTCGTCACAGAACATGATGAACCCCGACGGCGCCGCCGAACTGTTGGATTCAAAATTTACGATGACTCTTCGAAAGGGTGACGTATTTCGGCATGAGTTACCCGGTGGCGGTGGCTGGGGAGATCCACTCGAACGAGATCCGGCAAGGGTTCTGGAGGATGTCAGAAACGAATACGTTACCCCGGAAGGGGCATCAAATGAGTATGGTGTAGTCATTGACCTGCAGGCCCTTAGTGTCGACAAGGAGGCAACCCGCGAGCTGAGGAACAGTCTTCGTGAAGCCAGGGGAGATGGTCCAGTGGCAGACATCAGTTGGAGTGATTCATGACGTTGTCTACTCAAAAAACAAGTTCTCAGCAGGTTTCATACCGTCTGGGTGTTGATATTGGCGGGACGTTTACCGACGTCGTGCTGGTGGGATCCAGTGGTCAGATCATGACGCGCAAGGTCTCGTCGACTGAAGATGATTATGCCCGTGGAATCGTGACGGGTATTCGTGAGCTGCTGACATCAGTGGACTGCCAGGATTTCACCGTGTCTGAGATCATGCATGGCACCACGGTTGCCTCGAACACCATATTGCAAATGACCGGTGCCCGGACCGGGTTGATCACCACCCAGGGGTTTCGGGATGTACTGGAACTGCGTACGCTGCGTATGCCTCGACTGTACGATTTGAAATGGGAAAAACCGCCACCACTGGTGGAGCGGTATCTTCGCGTGGAAGTGGATGAACGAATAGATCGCGACGGTGAAATCGAGAAACCATTGGACCGGGCTGATGCCCGACAGGCTATTGAACGACTGCTGGCCGAGGGTGTAGAAGCGATAGCTGTCTGTTTGATCAATTCGTTTGCCAATCCGGTTCACGAGCAGTTGATTTTTGAGGTGATACAAGAGGCAGCTCCCGATCTACCCTGCTGTATCAGCTATAACGTGCTGCCCGAGATCAAGGAGTATGAGCGAACCTCAACAACGGTCATCAATGCGTATCTGCTGCCGGTTATCGCAAGCTATTTGAATTCACTTGTCGCCAGATTAAAGGATGAGGGTATACAGGCACCGTTGTTACTGATGCAGTCAAATGGTGGCCTGACGACTGTAGACCAGACCCGCTCTTTGCCCTGTCATATTATCGAGTCGGGTCCGGCAGCCGGGGTTGTGGGCGCTCATGCCCTCAGTCAGAAACTCGGACTCGGTGACATTGTGACATTCGATATGGGCGGTACAACCGCCAAAGCATCGCTGATAGAAAACGGCAAGTATTCCCGTGCCGTTGAGTACAGTGTCGGTGGTGGCATCATGGCGGGTTCTCGTTTGTTGACGGGGTCCGGTTACCGTTTGAAAGTGCCCGCCATTGATCTGGCTGAAGTCGGTGCAGGAGGCGGTTCAATCGTCTGGCTGGATCCGGCCGGTGCACTTCAGATCGGTCCTAGAAGCGCCGGTGCGACACCCGGTCCGGTGTGTTACGGGAAAGGCGGTACCGAGCCAACCATGACAGACGCCTGCGCTATCCTGGGTTACCTGAATCCTGACCATCTGGTCGGCGGAGATCTACCCCTGAATACAGAACTCAGCAAAAAAGTGTTTGCTGATACGATTGCCGGGCCGTTAGGCCTGGAGCTTGAGCAAGCTGCGTATGGTGCCTATGAGATCGCGTCGGCCAACATGATCCGGGCGATCAAGTCTGTGTCCAGCGAGCGGGGTCGTGACCCCAGGGATTACGTCTTGTTCGCATTCGGTGGTAATGGGCCGCTGTTTGCAGGGGCTATGGCGACTATTCTGGGAATGCGACGAATACTGGTGCCACCCGCCCCGGGCGTCTTTTCTGCCTTTGGCCTGTTGTGTGCGGAGGTCGAGCACCATTACTCGCAGACACTCAGACGAGTGCTGCAGAGCGCTGATCCGGTCGAGTTGGAGTCGAGCTGGAAACTCCTGGAAACGCAGGCCGACAACCAGCTTTCACTGGATGGGTTCCCGCCTGAGCAACGCAGATTGATCCGCTCAGCCAATATGCACTACCAGGGCCAGATTTATGAACTCAGCGTTCCTGTGCCTGAGGGGCCGATTGACCAAGCAGCATTGGAAGTGTTGCAGGATGCGTTTGGTGACGAACACGAGAGAACCTACGGGCATCGAGCAGGTCCGGATGAGCCTGTAGAGTTGGTCAATCTGGAACTGGTCGGGCAGGGACTATCTACGGTCTCGCGTGTACCGGAAGGGTTGCATGCAGTACAAAACACGAATCAGCAGAGTAAACCCAGGCAGGCCTACTTTGGCCGGGAACATGCCTGGATGGACACACCGGTCATTGCCCGTGAGGCACTCAGTAAGTCGCATTCAGGGCCGTGTATCATCGACGAGTATGACGCGACGTGTCTCGTCCCACCCGGGGCTAAGGCCAGCCTGGATGACTATGGAAATATCGTGATCGACCTTTGAGAGTGAAGATCCGATTGAACGATTCGAACCCCGGGCAGCCTGGAGAACAGAGAATGGAAATGTCGGCTTATCTGGATCAACAGTCTGAATCCAAACGACTTTACGACCGGGCCCTTGCGGTTATGCCAGGCGGTAATTCCCGCCACACGATCGTTATGGACCCCTATCCGGTCTATGCACGATCGGGCCGAGGGTGCCGGGTAACCGACGTGGAGGGTGAGGAAAGGATTGATTTTATAAATAACTACACAGCGCTGATCCGAGGCCATTCGGACCCCGATGTAACCGCTGTAGTCAGTAAGGTGATCCACAATGGCACTTCATTTTCATTGCCGACGGAGTACGACATACGGTTGGCTGAACTGCTGGTGGATCGAATACCTGCCGCCGAGCAGGTTCGTTTTTGTAATTCCGGCAGCGAGGCTGTGCTGCTCGCCATCCGGGCGGCCCGTGCCTATACCGGTCGCTCGAAAATTGCAAAATTCGAAGGTTGTTACCACGGTATCTATGACTATGCACAGGCCAGTGATTCTTCACGGCCGGGAAATTGGGGTGCACTGGATAGTCCGCAGACGACACTGGAAACCAGCATGGTGCCGAACCTCGGGAAGGATGTGGTCACACTGCCCTGGAACCGGCCGGAAATCTGTGCCCAGCTTATTGAAGACTGTGCCGATGAGTTGGCCGCGGTACTGATTGACCCGCTGCCTGCCGCCCTGGGGTTGTTGTCGCCTGTCGAAGGCTTTCTCGAGACACTGCGAGAACTGACCCGGGAGTTCGGCGTGGTGCTGATCTTCGACGAGGTGATGTCATTTCGGATTGACTACCGGGGTGCCGGTCACGCCAATGGAATAACACCGGACCTGATGTCGATGGGCAAGATCATCGGTGGCGGCTTTCCGGTCGGTGCGGTTGCCGGCAGTACAGCAATCATGTCCGTCTTCGATCATCGCCTCGGCGAGAAAGTACACCACGGAGGCACCTATAACGGGAATCCCGTCACCATGGCAGCGGGCTACGAGACGATGCGATTGATGACCCAGGATGAGTACACCCGGCTGGCCGAACTGGGTGATACGTTGCGTGCGAGCTTATCGGAGATGCTCAAACAGCGTGGTGTTCAACATCAGGTCAACGGGCGTGGCTCTATGTTTTCTTTGTTGTTGAGTGCCCGCCGGCCGGTAGATTTTCGCGAGCTGATCGAGTGTCGGGAGAGTGGGCCGGAACTTACCGGTCTCGACCGCGAAATGCTGTCACGCGGTGTTCTGCTCGGCAGTCGCGGTCTTTTCGGCGTATTGTCGACCCCAATGGGTGAGGCCGAGCTCGATCAATTTGTCGATGCACTTGATCAGTCCTTAAGGGCCCTCGGTGTTTACTGAATTCGTTAGATGACAGACCATTCAGGGTGGCTGAGCCCTGCTGGTCTCGGCAAGTTCGGGGGAGGCTGTTTTTAACAGCCGATTGAATCAAAGTTTCCGGTATCCAGGTTGGCTGTCGACACATAAACATACCCATCCATCAGTCGCCGGGCGGTGCGGTTAATGCTGGCTGAACGGGAATGCCAACCATCGCCTTGCCGGACTACCTCGGCATCCACCTCACTTACCCCGGATGGGTGCGCAATGCGAATACTTTGTGTTATTGGCCGCGTCTTAGTTAACTGATTCACCAGTGTCCCCTCGATTCGACCCGCAACAGCAGTGCACAGAGCACCGGTAACAGGAATCGCTCGATGCGGCTGGCCGACTGAAATCATCCGGAGCACCAGGTCGCAGTCGTGCTTGCGGATAGTTTCTGCTGACAAGGTCACCGAATCGGCTGGGGAAGATATAAGCGCTATTTTGGGGATTCCGGGTATTGCTGAGGCTTGATCGATGTTTTGCGCGATGCCCATGGCAACACTGGCACCGAGACGAATTGCTTCCAGCGTGTCCAGGACCTCACTGAACTGTGACAGAGTGTCGGGCAACTCACTGCCGGCCAGACCCAGATCTTGTGCTCGCACAAATACACAGGGGTTACCGGCATCAACCATTGACACCTCAAACCGGGCGCCCTGAGTCTGTAATTCGTCTGTAGGCCGTCCAGTAGGCAGAAGTTTGCCGGTACCGCCGCCACCGGGATTTTCAAATTCCAGGTGGATCGGTGCGCCTGAACCGGCGACGCCGGGCAGGCAGAGGTCACCATTGACGGCCGCCGTACCTTCATCCAGCGAGAATGTTGAACGAATCATGCGGTCCGTATTGACGTTGAAGATACGCACACAGATGCGGTCGCCATTCACCGAAACCAGGCCTTCATCCACAGCAAACGGACCAACGGCTGCGGCCATGTTGCCGCAACTTGCTGAGGAATCGACAACGCGGTTTTGGGAGGACAGCTGGAAAAACCGGTAGTCCACATCGGTATCGGGTCGGTCTGAAGGGGATATCACACAAACCTTGGATAGCGATGATACCCCGCCACCCATACCGTTCAGTTGCCGTCCGTAAGGGTCATCAGCGCCGATAGCAGATATAAACAGGTCTGGCCACAGATGTTGCTGGGCGGGCAGGTCGTGCAGATGAAACATCAGTGCTTTGCTGGTGCCGCCGCGCATAAAAACTGCCGGAATTTTATATTGGGGCATGAGTGCTATAAATAGTTGGAATTTCGGTCTCGATCGTCCATTGGGCCTAAAAGCTGACCCAAAGGCAAGTTTTCGCATATCCTTGCGCTAACGACATGAGATTCAACCGACCGAGGGAAACAGATGACGTGGCTGACTGACAACGATGTACACAAGGAAACTCCCGGCGACAGATTGACACAGCTTATTGCGCAACCGGGTATCGTTCGAATTCCCGGCGCCCACAACGCTCTTGCCGGGTTGCTCGCAAAGCGGGCCGGGTTCGGGTGTCTGTATGTGTCGGGTGCAGCAGTGTCCGGCAGCATGGGCTTGCCGGATCTCGGAATCATGACTCTGGAGGAATTGAGTAGTCATGTCCGGTCGATCTACCGGGCCACCCAGTTGCCACTCGTGGTTGACGCCGATACAGGTTACGGCGAAGCGATCAATGTGATGCGTACCGTTCAGGAACTGGAAAGTGCCGGTGCCGCAGCGATGCAGATTGAGGACCAGGTAATGCCTAAAAAATGTGGCCACCTTAGTGATAAGCGGTTGATATCGACTGAAGACATGTGCGCAAAAGTGGCCGCAGCGCGAAAAGCACGATCCCATCTCAGAATTATCGCGCGTACCGACGCAGTAGATGGCGAAGGCCTGGAATCCGCGATCGAGCGCCTGAATCGCTATGTCGAGGCCGGGGCAGATTTGGTATTCGCTGATGCGTTGAAGGATGAAGTGAGTATACGAACCATAACGCAGCGTGTAGGCGCTCCGGTTTTGGCCAACATGGCAGAGTTCGGTCGCACACCCTACTTCTCAGCCGCCGAGCTAGAAGTCATGGGATGCCGCCTGGTGATCTGGCCGGCGTCTTCATTGCGCATCGCGGCGAGGGCGATGGACCGGCTGTACCAGGACCTGGCCCGGACCGGCACCACGCATCAGTTTATCGACGACATGGTCGACCGCAGTGAACTTTACGATGTGATCGGTTATTTCGACTACGAATCGCTGGATGCATCGGTGGCGCGCAGCGTGGTCCCCGAAAAGAAGCCTGTGCCGTCAGCGCCTGACGGGGGCGTCATCTAGTTCGGAGTTATGGGCTGCACTCGACAGAATAGTCATAGATGCTGAATTTTGCGGCCAATCTCTCGATGTTGTTTGTTGAACATTCGTTTCTCGATCGGTTTTCTGCGGCGGCAGCTGCCGGGTTCACAGCAGTTGAATGCCAGTTCCCTTACGACCATAGTCCGGAAGATCTCGGGGAATGCCTGCATTCGACCGGTCTCGAGCTAATTCTGCTTAACTTTCCAGCAGGTGATCTGACCACTGGCGAACGCGGTCTCGCGGCATTTCCGGATCGTCTGGCACAATGCCGCGAGCAGATCGATTATGGCCTTGATTATGCCGTCCGGCTGGGTTGCCCTCGAATGCATCTGCTGTCAGGGCTGATACCGGCGGGTTTAGCGCACGAGGTGGCGCTGTCGACCTACGTAGACAATATTCGGTATGCCGTTCAAAGGGCCGGACAGGGCGGACCAAAAATATTGGTGGAACCGTTTAATTCAATTGATGTGCCCGATTACCTGGTCCATACGGTCGAGGACGCCAGACACGTGATCGAGTTGGCAGGTTGCGAAGGCGTCGGTCTGCAGTTTGACTTTTACCATACGCAGATGGAACAAGGAGACCTCGCGTCAACTTTCCAGCGTCACTTTGAGCTGGTCAGCCATATCCAGATTTCGGGCGTGCCGGGACGGCATGAACCTGATGACAACGAAATCAACTACGCCTACCTGTTTGGCCTGATAGATGCGTTGGGGTATGAAGGTTATGTGGGTTGTGAATACAATCCGCGCGGCAGTACGCTCGAAGGACTGACCTGGCTGGACGAACACCGGGGCAGATGAGACCACACTCATCGTCTGTGCTGCACTACGGCTGGGTGATTCTGGTACTTGCGACACTGGTCGCTTTCGGTGCCCTGGGACTGGCCAGGTTCGGATATTCCATCGTCTTGCCGGCGATGCAGGTCGATCTGGGTATGGACAATACCCAGGCAGGTGTGCTGGCGACGGCCCATGTTGTGGGCTATCTGATCGCCAGCCTGCTCGGTGGTGTGCTGGCGGCGCGATACGGCCCCCGCCGGGTCATTGCGCTGGGCCTGGGGTTGGCTGGCTTCAGTATGATCCTGACCGGTCTGGCAGACGGTTTTGTTGCGGTAGGATTTTGGCGAGGTTTAGCCGGGGTTGGCAGCGGTATGGCCAACATACCCGTTTACGGAGTGGTGTCAGCCTGGTTCTCGAGCAAACGCCGGGGAATGGCGACGGGTATAGCAGTCAGCGGTTCATCCATTGCCCTGATTGCCTTGGGTCCACTCGTGCCGCACCTGCTGGACGCTTTCGGCACATCGGGCTGGCGGGTGTGTTGGTATTTGTTTGGCTGTTTTACCCTGGTACTCGCTGTAGCAGGTGCTTTCCTGCTGCGGAATGTCCCTGCTGAAAAAGGTCTGAACCCAATAGCTGCTGATGACAGCGAAACAGCAATAGGTAAGGGGTCCGCGAATGATCGCCCGGACTGGTCGCAGGTCTACCGATCAAAGACTGCGTGGCATCTGGGTGTGGTCTACATTGCCTTCGGTTTTTCCTACATTATCTACGTCACGTTCTTTTTCAAGATGCTGGTGGCCGAGGGCGGGTACACCACAACCGGTGCCGGTCGGCTCTTTATGCTGATGGGTTGGTGCAGCCTGCTGTGCGGGCTGATCTGGGGTAGCATGTCAGATGTGGTCGGACGCAGGTACGCTCTGTTGAGCGTTTATCTGGTGCAAGCTGTCGCCTATGCGCTGGTATCCCTATGGCCAAGTAATGCGGGGTACATCGTTTCATCTGTGATGTTTGGCATTACCGCGTGGAGTATCCCGGGGATCATGGCAGCCGCCTGTGGCGATCTCTTCGGGTCCAGGCTTGCGCCGGCCGCACTTGGCTTTATCACGTTGTTTTTTGGTGTGGGCCAGGTGATTTCCCCCGGGATCGCGGGTGCTATGGCCGACGCGGCGGGTTCGTTCAGTTCGGCATTCTCACTGGCTGCAATCGTGGCTACTCTGGGGGCTGTCGGTGCACTTTCGCTGCCGGATGACAGGTCGCGGGGTGCAGCGGTGCCTGACTCACGATGACCGCTCGTGCGACGGACAATCTGGTTGTGACGTCCGACAGTGCCGAGTATATTGCGCTCACGTTCTTCGGGTCTTTATAGAGATTTTTTACATATGCCAATTGAGTCTGTTGCGGCTGCAAAGCAGTCCCATAAATACCGTCAACACGGTGCGATGGAATACACTCAAGCGCCCGTTGACCTCGACACAGTGCGCCAGTACAGGTTGGGACGCCTGCGGCAGCAGATGGTATTAGCGGATGTTGCCGGGTTGCTGTTGTTTGATCAGATCAACACCCGTTATGCAACTGACGCCACCAACATGCAGGTCTGGTGTTCGCATTACGAGACCCGTTGCGTTTTTGTTGCATTGGATGGTCCGGTTGTGCTGTTCGACTACGCAAATCATCCTCATCTTGCCGAGGGGTTACCCGGGATCGATGACTATCGGACAATCCCAGCATTCTATTTCTTCGCAGCGAGCTATCTCAGTGAGTCTCGGGCGAAAGTATTTGCTGACCAGATTGTCGATCTGATGCGCAGTCATGGGGGTGGAAATATGCGCCTTGCTGTTGACCGGCTTTCGTTCATTGCGACCGATGCACTGCGCGAAAAAGGCCTGGAACTGGTTGACGGCGAAGGGGTTTCTGAGAAAGCGCGGGCCGTTAAATCGGCTGAAGAAATCGAACTGATGCGCGCATCGATGGCGGTGTGTGAGGCGGGCTGCCGCGCCATGGAAGAGGCCCTGGAACCGGGCATCACCGAGAATGCCCTTTGGGCAAAGCTGCATGAGACAAATATCCGGCTGGGCGGCGAATGGATCGAAACTCGGTTATTGTCCTCAGGACCGCGAACGAATCCCTGGTTTCGCGAGTGTTCGATGCGTGAGATCGAGCGTGGCGATCTGGTCAGCTTTGATACTGATCTGATTGGGCCATACGGTTACTGTTCAGACATGTCCCGATCGTGGTTATGTGGCGAGCAACCCAGCGATGAGCAGCGTCGCCTGTATGCCGCTGCCTATGAGCAGATCGAAACCAATATTGCAGCTCTCAAGCCAGGCCTGACGTTTCGGGATGTATCTGAACGGTGCTGGAAAATTCCCGAAGAGTTTCTGTCGAACCGCTATTCGGTCCTGATCCATGGGGTCGGCCTTGCGGATGAATACCCCAGTATCAAGCACTGGGTGGATTTCGATGACAAAGGCTACGATGGAGAAGTACTTCCGGGCATGACTTTGTGCGTCGAGTCTTTTATAGGCTCCGACGGCGGACGGGAGGGGATTAAGCTCGAAGAACAGGTGATCGTTACCGGAACAGGCGTCGAACGCATGTCAATATATCCTTATCAGATCGACTGGTTGTAGGAGATTGTTTTGAGTACAGCGGTCACTATTGATTGTCTGCAATACTGCAACTGGTCCCGGCCTATCTTTGATCAGATGGTGCAGGGCGGCGTTGATGCGGTGCATGTCACCATCTGTTACCACGAAGATTTTCGGGAAACCGTATCGAATATCGAGACCTGGAACCGGTATTTCCAGGTTTATTCGGACCGGATCGTGCCGGGTCGTACGGCCCAGGACATAGTTGATGCAAACAAGAACGGGAAGACCGCCATCATATTTGGTTTTCAGAACTGCTCACCGATTCTTGACGATATCGGGCTGATTGAGATTTGTCATCAACTGGGTGTTCGGTTCATGCAGTTGTCCTATAACAACCAGTCTGTGCTGGCAACAGGTTGTTACGAGCAGGAGGATCCGGGTATCACGCGAATGGGGCATCAGGTGATTAAGGAGATGAACCGCGTTGGCCTGGTAATCGATATGAGTCACTCTGCGGAAAAATCTACACTCCAGGCCATAGAGTTGTCTGAGCGTCCGATAGCGATTACCCATGCCAATCCATCAGCCTGGCACCCAACACTTCGTAATAAGTCAGATCGGGTGCTAATCGCTTTAGCCGAAAGTGGGGGAATGCTGGGTGTCTCGCTTTACCCCCACCATCTGAAGGATGCAGGCGAGTGCACATTAGACTCGTTCTGTCGGATGGTTGCAGAAACGGTTGAAAAAATGGGTATAGAACATGTCGGTTTGGGCAGTGATCTGTGTCAGGACCAGCCTGACAGTGTCGTGAACTGGATGCGCAATGGGCGCTGGACCCGCGAAACGGACTATGGTGAGGGTTCGGTATCGGCGTCAGGGTTTCCATCGCAGCCTCAGTGGTTCGGTAACAATGCCGACTTCCAGAATATCCGAAATGGCCTGGAAAGCGTTGGTTTCACCGGTGCAGAAGCAGACAGCATTATGGGCGGCAATTGGCTCGATTTTTTCCAGCGCTCGTTTGGTCCTGGCGGCTGACCCGCTGGCCACTGGGGTAACGGAGTTCGCTTAATCGTATGGTGCAGAACGAGACTGAGACGCTTTCTACGACCGCTGTCCCATTGCGCCCCCCCGCGACGGTGGCTTCTCTAGCAAGAATGGGGTCGAGTTTCCCAAGTTGTCTGAGTTTTATGCGGTCACTGGTTCGTCGGCTGCACAGCGAGGCGTGGTCGGTGGGGCCTTCGCGCATCGAGCTCGATGATCAAGGCTACGGTTGCATGGTGTATACCGCACACGGTCCGGAGAGGCGCTACAGTCTGGTTGGCTTTTCAAATGCACTCAATGACGACCAGCGTACAGACCGCGTGATCGCAACCGCCTGGGACGCATCCTTTGTTCTTTTCGATGGTGAACCCGGCCACGACGATATTGATCGACTCAGGGATTCGGTGCCTAAACAGGAAGCAGGCCGGTTTGAAGCGACAGAGCTGGTATTGGCAAGGGCCAACCGCAGTATGCGTCTGTTTGAGCATGTCTGCGAATCGTTAGCCAATGGGCGGCAGCCGGATATCAGACTGATCAGTGAAATCGGTTATCTGATGCGAACAACTGCGGTTTACGGAAACGGGAAATTCGGGGTTGCCGATCGGAGCCGAATAGAAACAAGAGCGGAGCTGGCAGGTCCTTTCCAGGCCGAGATGCTCACGCTCTATATGATACGAATGTTCACCACCGACTTGGTTGAGCACATTGCCCGGCGACGTTCGCCAGTTAGTTATGTGCCTTTAGACCGCTCGCTCAAGCGTCATCTGGGTATCGGTAATGCGACTGGCCTGGGAATGGCGCCTTTTTTGGTGACTCACCCACGGCTGCTGAATAACTGGTTGATGGCCAAGGAGACTGCGCTGGCGCGAGTGCGTTCGGTGAGCGATGTGGCGCCCGATAAGACAGAGCGTTTGCACGCTCTACTGGTGCGGGCGAGGCAACATGTTGCTGAATGGCGCGTCGATGATAAGCGCCAAAGCGAGCGCATCGATCAGCTCGTATACGATCTTGAAATAGTTACCAGCTGGTTAGGCGAAGAAGAGTTACAGAAAGGGACAGACAAGCCGTGGAACTTGGTTTATGAAAAATCCGTACAAAGTCTCAGTCTTGAGGGCCAAGAACTTCTGGTCAGTCTTCTGATCGAGACTTATCCCGAGTACTGTCAGGACCTGGTTCACAAGATGGCAGCTGATGAGACCTATAAACTGGATGCAAGTGACACGGTGGAACAGATGACCAAACGTCTTAAGTATCAATATGACTGGGCTCTGAACATCGACTTTGACTCTAGATCGCAAACCTGCTATTTCTGGTACGTCTCTGAAAACAAACTCGAGCCCAGGTTTGGACTGCGCTACGAAGAAGCAGGTGCTGATCGCGAGATGCCGCTGGCAGTCGCGCGTGACATTAACTTGCTTTATCAGGATCTGCAATCTTGTTTGCCGATGCAGTCGCTGGCCGAGTTTCTCCTCACCTATCCTCAGCACAGGCAGATTGTAAGGCGGGTACAATCCCTTGATGGTTATCCCTATGGGGAAATACAGGATAACCTGATTGGCAGTGAATGCCTGCCGCTCGATATCCTGCGTTTCAAACTTGCGTTTTTTGGTGCAGCCAAGTTTGATCCCAAGTCAGATTTATGGACCCGGATTACCTTGTACCAGGGCGCACCCCTGTATGATGAACTGGATAAGGCAGACGCAGATGACTGGTGGCTACCGGTATCCCCCGGATCAACTGGATGCGTCAGTCACTAGGTGAGCTGTACAGTACGGTCCGGAAAGCGGCTGTAGGTCGCGGTGTGCCGCATGGAATCGCGGAAGACCTCGCTGATGCGGTGTGCTGGCTTGATTCGCTGAGTCTTGACGGCGTATCCTGTGCCGTGGACTGCCTGTCGCAGTGGCCGTCAAATACGTCAGCAATCCAACTGCAGCATAGCGAGAGCGGGCTGGTCCTTGAGACCGCAAAACCCGATACTGCTGCCTCCGCGTTATTTGCAGGGCCAGCATTGGGCGATCTCTTGCAGGCAGGTGCTGTTCCGGATACCGGGTCCAGCCTATCGGTCGATGTGCCGTTGCTGGTGCTGGCGGCAGTGGCTCAGACCTGCGATCGACTGAATCGACGCGCCTGGCTCATGATTCACTTACAAGGCCAGATAGCGATTGCAGACTGTAGCCAGGAAACCTGTCAGCTGGGCACCGTGAGCCAGCAAAAATCGGTCACAGCACACAAGGCGTCCGAGGTGACCCTTTGGTTATCCCAGCCTGACCAGGGCAGGCGGACCTTGAACTGTCTACTCAGCAAGGAAGAGTTCAGCCGGTGCCGTAGCAGGACTCTCGCAGAAGGGCTGGAGGTGTGCGGCCGCTCGTTAAAGCGGCTCGAGGCCTGGGCTGCGCTGACACTGGTGGCGGAATCAGATCGTTCCCGAGAGTCGGGTGCTGGTGCGGGGTTGCTGGACAATGACTGACCGTTAACAAGGAGTAGTGCTATGGCCAAGATACCGTTGAGGCTGGAGGAGGTGTTTGAACTGGCGCAAGACGCATTACTCGCCAGCGGCGCGTCAAGGACAGCTGCCAGCTCTTTAGCGCACGCCGTTGTGGCCGCTGAGCGCGATGGGATACGCAGTCACGGACTTGTTTACGTACCGATCTATTGTGAACACTTGAGATGCGGCAAAGTTAACACCGATGCTGAACCCGTGGTCCTGTCGCAGGACGGCTCGGTAATCGCCGTCGATGCAGATTCCGGGTTTGCTCACCCGGCAATTGATATTGGCTTTGACAAGCTCGGGCCTTTGGCCAAAGCGATGGGTTGCGCAGTGTTGACTGTGTGCAATTCCTACAATTGTGGGGTATTGGGGTATCACGTTGAACGCCTGTCAGCAGATGGACTGGTGGCAATCGGATTTACGAACGCACCGGCATCCATCGCACCTGCGGGCGGGCGGCGGCCTGTCGTAGGGACAAATCCGGTTGCACTGGCCGTGCCCGGTGTTTCTGGTCAAGCTGCATTTGTGCTGGATCAAAGTGCCAGCGTGGTGGCGAGAAGTGAAATCATGACCCGGGTCAGGGAAGGTCGTTCCATTCCTGAGGGCTGGGCGTTGGATGCTGAAGGCCAGACGACCACGGATCCGGCACAGGCGTTGAAAGGGTCAATGGCGCCCAGTGGCGGTTATAAAGGGTTCGGAATTGGATTGCTGGTTGAGGTGATGGCCGCGGCGCTGAGCGGTGCAACACTGGGCATAGATGCCAGTCCGTTCTCCGGTACTGAAGGCGGTCCTCCAAGAACCGGCCAGTGTTTTCTGGCTTTATCGCCGGACGCGTTCTCTAAGGGTACTTTTAACGATCGGATACACGCACTGACCAGGGCGATTGACGACCAGGACAACGCACGACTGCCGGGTTCGCGTCGGCTAGAAAATAGGCGCCGTAGTGAGTCTGACGGCGTTGCGGTCGACCAGAGTCTGGTCGACAGAATACACAGCATAACGGCTGGGAATGATACGCAGTGAGCCCTCTAGCCTAAGTTGAGATTTGAGTAAATCAAGAGCAGATGAGTGTCAGACCCCAACAGTGGCACTAGACTAGAGTCATACAAGGGCCGCTGGTGGATGCTCCTGGGCGTATGGCTGTTGTATGTTTCTTTTGGCCTCAATATCGCAGCGCTTGCACCTCTGGTTCCGGTGATCGAGTCCGATCTCGGGATGAGTCACTCGGCAATGGGTCGGGTGCTCGGGGCCTGGCAGTTCGTTTTTATTCTTTCAGCGATACCTTGTGGGATTTTGCTCGATCGGCTTGGTCCTCGCTGGGCGATGCTGGGTGGTGCGCTGTTGATGGCTGTATCCGCTTTCTGGCGCAGCATTGCGACTGATGGAATCAGCTTGCTGTTTGCTGTGGCTGTGTTCGGACTGGGGGGGGTGATCATATCTACGGGGGCACCTAAGATTGTCAGTGCCTGGTTCGAAAGCAGGCAGCGTGGGCTGGCCATGGGTATCTATGTCACCGGTACGGGAATCGGTGCAATCGTCGGCTTGCTGTTGACCAATGCTGTTTTGCTGCCCGCGCTGGACAATGACTGGCGGCAGGTTTTGAGGTTATGGGGATGTTTTACCCTGGCCGCCGCACTGGTTTGGTCTGTGATTTCAGCTCGACTGACCTTGGCACCATCGGATCTCCGAAAGTTTCATACAACTGATCTTGGTCTCCTGCCTTTGCTGCGTCAGCCGGTAGTGCGCCTGCTTCTGTTAATGAGCATCGGCGTATTCACAATCAATCATGGTATAGGCAACTGGTTGCCTGAGTTACTCAGAGCAAGTGGCCGGACGATCACTCAGGCTAGCCACTTAGCTGCACTGATGGTGTTGGTGTCGATTTTGAGTGCGTTGACGATTCCCCGTCTGGCGACCCGTCAGTATCGTTTGATTGTTCTATTTATGTTGTGTTTATCCAGTGTCTGTGCGACGGTGCTGCTCAGGGTGCCTACGGGTATACCGCTATTTGCAGGTCTGATTTTGCAGGGAATTGCGACTGGATCGATGATGACGATCATGATGCTGATACTATTGGAAACCCCAGGGATTGGCGAACGGCGCGCAGGAACAGCCGGGGGGCTGTATTTTTCAACGGCTGAGATTGGCGGGGTGAGTGGCCCCGTCATGCTGGGTGTTGTTTATGATGCGACGGGCGGTTTTGGTACTGGACTTGCAGTCTTAAGCTTCATAGGACTTGCCCTGACATTTTGCGTGTGGGTACTTCGGTACTTTGTGGGAAAGGTCACTGCCGCACCCGCTAGAACGGGCTAATGGGCGGACGGATTCAGCAGCGGAATCTCAAGTACGGAAAAATGAAATGGCGCTCCCTAGGGGAATCGAACCCCTGTTACCGGCGTGAGAGGCCGGCGTCCTGACCGCTAGACGAAGGGAGCACTTGGACTGGATTGGCGAGCCTGGAATGCTACCATACGCGCTTACGATGCCACAGTTAATCATGGGTTCGCTTCTGCGCACCAATGGTGCGCGGTTCGAAAAAATAAGTACACACCCTAAATGATGATGCTGTTATAGACATGTCAGTGGCTAGATCCAGTGCGGGGCTTCGTGCGCGTCGTGTTCCCGCCTCTGCTCTAGGGCTGTCAATTTCTGATATCTCTCCTGCTGCAGTATCGATTGTCCAGACCCTCCAGGGCCGGGGGTTCCAGGCCGAAATGGTTGGCGGGTGTGTACGAGACCTGCTTTTGGGATGGTCACCCAAAGATTTCGACGTGGTGACCGACGCGACACCCGAGCAGATCAAGAAACTGTTCCGACGGGCTCGCGTGATCGGTCGGAGATTTCAGCTCGTGCACGTTCGGATAGGGCGCGACGTGATCGAAGTCTCTACCTATAGAGGCAGTGATACAGCCCGTCCGGAGCAGCGCAGGGGTCGAGCGAAAAAGAAGATACTACCCAATAATGTGTTTGGGCGACGGGATGAGGATGTATTGCGCCGGGATTTCACGATTAATGCGCTTTACTACGATCCGGTCGAAGAGGTGGTGACTGACTATGTTGGCGGGCTCGGTCATATCCAGGAGCGGCGGCTTGAACTCATTGGTGATTCCAGGCAGCGTTTCAGCGAAGATCCTGTGAGAATGCTGCGTGCGGTACGCTTTAAGGCCAAACTGGATCTTAGACTGGACGCGAAAATGGAGGAACTGCTGCCCAGGATGGCCGGGGCACTGACAACGGTATCCCCACCTCGCCTGTTTGAGGAGATTATTAAGGTACTGCACAATGGGCACGGAGCTGTTGGCTTCCAGGCGCTGGACCGTTACGGACTTCTGCAATCGCTGTTTCCATCGGCGACCCAGCATTTCAGCGAACAAGACCTAAACAAAAAGAACGGACTCATACCTTGTGCACTCCGGAACACCGATCAAAGGTTGGCAGATAGAAAGCCCGTGATTTCGCCTTTCCTTTTTTCTGTTCTGCTGTGGCGGCAGGTGCAGCAGTACTCGCGCATGAAATCAGGTGGAAATCACGCTATTTTTGAAACCCTGCATCAATCGGCAGACAGAGTGTTACAGGAACTCCATCCCACTGTCAGAATTCCGCGCCGGATCAGTGCTGTGATGATAGAGATCTGGGAACTCCAGATACGACTCGAACAGCGTCGACCCCGCACCATCAAGCGCTTGCTGTCACACAGGCGCTTTCGGGCTGCCTATGACTTTCTGCTTCTTCGTGCCGGTGCCGGTGAGGTCTCGGATTCTCTCGCCGACTGGTGGACCGAGATACAGGAAATGCCACCTGCTGACGTCCAACGGATGATTCAGGAGCTGGGAAAAAGTGGGTCGCAGCGCAAGATAAGCGGTCAAAAAAAGAGAAAACGCACATGACGATCAGTCCGTCGGGTGTTGTGGTCTGGATTGGGCTTGGCTCGAATATGGGCAAAGCGACTGATCAGGTCGAGCAAGCAATCGACGCGTTAACCGATGAACCCGGATTAGAACTGACAGGTAGATCATCACTGTACCGGACCGCGCCAGTGGGTTATCCGGATCAACCCGATTTTATCAACGCGGTTGTCCGTGCAACGTGCGGGATAGGGTGCTATGTCTTGCTCGAGGCGCTTCAGAAAATTGAGAAGCGCTTCGGTCGGAATCGAAATGGTGAGCGATTTGGACCGCGTTCTCTGGATCTTGATCTTTTGATGTACGCAGATCAGACAGTCTCCTCCCCCCAGTTGGAACTGCCGCACCCCAGAATGCATGAGCGGCTTTTCGTATTGGAACCACTGGCTGAAATCGAACGGGATATGACAGTCCCGGGCCGTGGGCGATTGAGCGTGCTGCGACAGGCATGTCTTGATCAACGTGTGGAGCGACTCGGCGATGATGCTACCCTGGGGGCTGCTAGAGGTGATTAAGGTTTCGATAGCGGACGTAGAAGCGGGTACAATTAACGGTCGTGAGTGCAATCTCCTATACAGTACGTCCAAGCACGCTTGAAATCTTTACCTCTGTTCGATATGACTGAACAGCCAGGACAATCGACTGCAGACCCTAAGCAGAGCGAACGGTCGCCTGTGCTGGTTGCGGGCGAAGCACTCCAAAGCTGGCCCGAAGATCTTTACATCCCGCCTGACGCGCTTGAGGTCATTCTTGATGCATTTCAGGGTCCACTGGACCTACTGCTTTATCTAATCCGAAAGCAGAACATCGACATACTGGATATCCCGGTTGCAGAGATCACCCGCCAGTACATGGAATACGTAGAGCTGATGCGTCGACTGCACCTTGACCTTGCGGCGGAGTATCTGGTGATGGCGGCAATGCTGGCTGAGATCAAGTCGCGAATGCTGCTGCCCCGGCCCGAGGTTGAGGATGAAGACGGCGAAGATCCCCGTGCCGTACTCGTTCGTCGTCTGCAGGAATATGAGCGGTTTCGTAGTGCGGCAGAGCAGCTGGATTCCCGTCCTCGTCTTGAGCGGGATCTTTATATCGCCTACGCCCGGATCGATGACCCGGACCCACCAAAGATTGAATCGCTGGTCGATCTGGACGACTTGGTCGAAGCAATGAAGGTGGCCATGCTCAGTGCCCACCGTCGCAAGCACTTACAGTTGGTGCCGGAAACGCTTTCCGTTCGAGATCGTATGGGCCGCATAATGGAACGGGTCCGCAGTGGAGAATACGTTGATTTAAAAGAGTTTTTCGATCCAGACGAAGGAAGAATGGGGCTGGTGGTGAGCTTTATTGCAGTGCTCGAACTGGTGCGCGACGGGGTGCTCATTATTATTCAGAATGATCCCGGCGCGCCGATCCATGTGAAATCAAAAGACAGATGAAGAATAAATTGGAAATCAGTAACACAGTTGAAGCAGCGCTGTTTTCAGCCGAAGAACCGTTATCGATCAAGGATCTACGGGGAATGTTCAAGCCCGAGGATGCCCCAACCACGGATGAGCTCAATGCTATCCTCGATCAACTGACATCCGATTACCACGGCCGAGGTATAGAGTTGGTCAGCGTTGCAAACGGCTACCGTTTCCAGACGCAGGTTCAGTATGCGACAGCTTTACGCCGCTTAAGGGAGTTGCGGCCGCCCAGGTATTCCCGAGCGTTGCTGGAAACACTGGCTATTATTGCCTACAGGCAGCCAGTGACTCGTGGTGATGTCGAAGAGATCAGAGGTGTAGCCGTGTCGACCGATATCATGCGGGTTTTATTGGAACGCGGGTGGGTAAGGCAGAGGGGTGAGCGGGAAGTACCGGGCCGACCAGTGCTCTATGGTACGACCACAGATTTTCTTGAGTATTTCAATCTCAAGTCGATCCAGCAGTTGCCGGAACTGGCTGATCAGCGGGATCTCGCTGAAATCGCGAGAGATCTTAATATCCTGCTGCCAGAACCCAGACACTCGTCCTCAGAAGAGTCAGAGCCTGCCGAAAGTGACGCCGAGGATTCGACCGATAGTGACGAGAGTCCAGTCACCGATATCGACCGACCAATCAAATCAGATACGTCAACGCAGTCTGCTGCTGACCGTATTGGCTGAAAGAATTCAGAAGTATCTGTCCCGTCGGGGGTTGGGATCCCGGCGGACGATTGAAGGTTGGATCCGAGAAGGACGGATTGAGGTTGATGGTCGAAAAGCCATTTTGGGTTCAACGGTAAGTGATGGCGATCTGATTGCAATAGACCAGCAATCACATCGCGTTAGAGTCGGTCGACGAACAGCACCTCGTATCATCATGTATCACAAGCCAACCGGCGAAATATGCACGCGCGCCGATAGTAAGGGACGGCCAACTGTATTCGATCACTTGCCCCGGTTGCGTTCTGCGCGCTGGATCAGCGTGGGTCGACTGGATATCAACACGTCTGGCCTGCTTCTTTTTACCACCGATGGCGACCTGGCGCATCAATTGATGCATCCCTCGGGTGGATTGCAGCGTGAATACCGGTGCCGCATTCATGGTGAGGCGAGCCGGGAGCATATCGATCGCTTGCGAAAAGGTATCACCTTGTCGGGTTACCTGTGTCGTTTTGAACGAGTTCGAGTACGGGATGGTCGCGGAACCAACCGTTGGTACGACGTCGTGGTTCGGGAAGGCAGGTACCGGGAGGTGCGGCGTATGTGGTCGGCTATCGGGTGTACGGTTAATCGCTTGATCAGGATACGTTATGGCGGTCTCAACCTGCCGCTGGATCTGAAACCGGGACACCACCGCCCGCTACACGCCGACGAACTTTCGGCGCTGTTACGGGACGATTCAGTTGAGGAAAGTTCACCTCGGTCCGTCAGAGCAAACAGCAGACGCCAGGCTAAATCGACCCACCGAAAACAGTCGGCAGAAAATAACCGAGCCTAAAACCAGTATGAAGCAGGCTGCCAGGTCAGCTGCTTGACGTATTGTCGGCAGAACTTCCACCCAGGTGTTCGGGTTCTCGAAAGTCCATTCCGCTGAACCCGTAGGCGCGACCAAATCCGGTCACCCACCTGCCTTGGGAGGGCTGAAGTTGAAACAGCACAAAATCGTTTAAACCTGTCAGTGTGTCGATAATCGGGCCAAAGTGGCTTCGGAACAGAGGTATCAGAGTCTGCCAGGTTTGGTCGTCCCGTGTACAAGGCTGGGCTGAACAGGACAGGCTTAATCGTCGACGGGCGTAGATCTGCTCTGAATCCCGCTCATCCTGTATGAATAACAGCGCTGCGGTAGGGCGCTGATACAGGTGCCGTGTGTGGGCGGAAAGTTGGCTGATCAAAATATAGAACATGCTGTTGTGATAGATCACCGGCGAATAGCTCAGATCTGGTTCTCCAGTGCTATCGCTGGTGCCTATCAGTACGGAATCGAACTGGCAGATAAATTCCAGGCACTGATCCGCAAGTTCTTTACGTGAAATCATGACCAAACGTTGAAGTCTTTGATTTTCAACAGTTCGCGCATACTGAGACCCCATCTAGGATAAATGCAGAATCGGTAGCTCTGCTGCTTTTCAGGGAATTTTTTCGATGGCAAGATAGCAGTGAACATAGTCCATTGCATGGCCGATCGGATCAGCGGCGACCCGATCTTCATAGCGCTGATAGAACAGGTCAACCAGTGTTGCACGTTCATCCTCGGGTCGCGCAGTATCCAACGCAGTGGCAAACACGGTTTCACTCCAGGACCGCAAAGTAGGAATATAACTGACGGCAAATTCCTGGGCCGACATGGCTTCACCGGCTGCTTCATAAGCAGCGCGGTAGGGGCACTTCACAACGCCCGTGTGGGCGGACACCAATCGGAGCCCTGACTGGTAAACCCCAGAAGAGGGCTCCACCAGCGGCGCACAGAATTCCTCCAGGGTTCGGTAAAACTGTGAAAAGGTCGCATCAGCCAGCTCGTCGCCGGTAATTAGTCCCTCTTCGTGGAGCCCACACCAGATCTCGCTAAAAGTGTTGAACATGTTGATACCACCAGTATTGCCAAGGTAACACCCATCTTCGTCAATACCAAAGTTCATGAATACCAACCGCCCGCCTGGCTTAAGTTCGGCCGACCGTGACAGCAGAATCCGGTTCCAGTCGTCCCTCGCCTGCAGTGAAAACGCATCGAGTGCATCGCCGGACGCACCAACCATATGCACATGGTTGGGAATTTGGCAGGGCTTTTCAGATATGTAATGCATTGCAGTCGCTGAAAACCCGATATCCAGAGTCTGGTCCGGCATCAACTGGCTGTGGAAGCCGGTGCCACACGCGTATACGAAGACATTGTCAAAATCTTTGAGGTAGTTGTTCCCATCGTCGTCGTTAACGCCGGTGACGTTTCGGAAAAGCGTGGAGTAGTCGTTACCAGGAAGATCGGAGTACGTGACTGTGATCTGATGATGAGGATAACGATCTCTCAGGGCAGATATGGTTCGATAGATGGCGTGTTTTGAGGTTCCACCGTCTGCAGCACCGTAGTCAGCGATCTGGATACTGTGTTCGCCTTCACGCGCAGGCAGCGCAGACACAGCATCCTCCAGCATGCCTACGGCATTATCGATTACATCCTTGGCACCGCGCGTCCTTTGGCTGTAGTAACCCCCGCCTTTCATAGAGACCGTGGCATGGGTGCTTTTGGATGTACGGACAGTCATATTGATAGGTTACCTGCCGATCTCATTGGTCGTGAGCTCATGTCGTGGGATTCTACGTGAATGAAATTGAAGTGGTGTGTTCGTCATAATCTTCGCTTCCGGGACTGACCATGGGAAGTGTTTCTGTTTTCAATTCTTGAACCCAGAGCGGGAACTCGGTTACCCTGACGACCCCTAGACACCATGAAGATAAGCAATCATTCAAAGCATGTTGTTTCCAGTGTCTACTCAGGAACTTAAACAAGGTAAGGGATATGCTTAACGGTACTACACTGGCTTGCTTGAGCTTTGCACTGGCTGTGATCGCTTTGATGATAACGGATGACAAACAGTGGCTCTATCTGGGTTTTGGTATTGCTGTTGTCTTGGTTGTTTTCCAAATGGTCAGAGATAAGCGCGCGAAGTACAAAGAATAAACCAAAGTCCAGGCAGACAGATATTTTCCTGGTTCTAAAACTTAAGGAGAATGAAAATGATATTTGATCATAGGACGTATACGGTTAAGGCGGGTACCATCAAGAAGCAGCTTGAACTGTACGAAGAACATGGCTGGGCTGTGCAGACCCGACACCTGGGTCAGCCGATCGTCTATGCAGGAACTGAAGTGGGTAACGTGAATAGTTATGTCCACATCTGGGCCTATGCCGATGTTACTGACAGGGCTCGGAAACGCGCTTCGATGCAGGCCGATCCTGGATGGCAGAAGTACCTGCAGATCAGTGCAGAGGCTGGTTGTCTGATCGCCCAAGAAAACCAAATCCTGGTTTCGGTGCCGTTCTATACGCCACCCGCTGAATTCAAGGCGCTCGATGACGCGTGAATGTTAGGGTCGGTGGGGTCCGGTCAGTTCAAACGGTAGACTTTTAACGCAGTATCGTGAAAAAGCTGTGACTTCTCTGTAGGTGAACAGGCAGCCGTCAACTTTTTGAATGCGTTCCACAACACATTGTAGCTGCAACTGATTCGGTCGACGGGAAAATTCGATTCGAACATACAACGATCAGCCCCAAACAGATCGATCGTGTGATCATAGTAACGGCGGGTGGCTGTGAGGAGTTCTTCACTCCCTGGCGGTTTATGACGAGTGTGCCAGCCAAAACCATTGATCTCCATGTTCAGACCACCGAGTTTGGCATAGACGTTTGGGCGCTCCGACAGTGGCCGAATGACTTTGCACCATTCAGAAAAAACATCATCCGGCCGGTCAGCGTAGCGCCCAACGCCCAGTGGTCCGCCAAAGTGGTCCAGAATGATCGTGGTATCCGGAAAAGCACTTGCCAGTTGGGTCAGTTCCGGAATCTGGGTATGGTAGCACCACCCTTCGAAACTCAGGTTGCGTGGTGCCAGATGGGCAAAACCCGCTTGAAAAGTTTTGTCCGTGTACAAGCCTCGACGCGGACTGGTTCTATGATCAGGCACCAAGAGATCATCATCTCTTGCCGCTGCCTGCCGGATGCCCTTGAAGCGGCTTCCCCCGGCCGCTAACTGAGCATCAAGTACTGAGGCAACACCGTCCCCAGCGGTCAGGTAAGCGGTGCCAACAATCGCTGCCGCGACCCGTGTTGACCCGTACAGCCCGGAAGCACTCATCGCCGCCATGCCATTGGCAAACTGAGTCTCGCCGACCGGCCGCAAGTCAAAAGGCCCATCGACACTGAACATTGTGCCGCATTCGATAAATACAGTAGCTACGATATTGTGTTCACCGGTATCGATGTCGGAGAGAAAATCATCCAAAAGGTAGGTGTCGGGTACGCTGTTTGGCCGATGATCCCACAGATGGTGATGGGGGTCACAGATCGGCAAGGTGGGATCGATTGTTTCTTCCTGGGTGAGGGTCAGCCAGCCGGCAGTTGGGTTCATCTCGAATAAGCCTGCCTTAGCGTGGTCTCGACGGGTTCATCTGAAGCCAATGGGTCGACCTGCAATCAGATCAACCCATTCCCCGCTCAAAATTTTCACGGCCTGAAGGCGTGGCGGGGTGCTGATGGATCGCGTCGTCGTTCAGATCCGTGCCCCAGCCGATTCTCTCGGAGAGCTTGAGTTCTCCATCCACAATATTCGGGGTGTGGGTAACGATCTCGTCTTTCCAGGGCACATCATCAATGTCGATTTCCATAATCCGGAAATTCGGAATTGCAGCGCAGAAGTGGGCGCTCATCAGGGTCGACAAATGGCCATAAAAGTTGTGTGGCGCCACATTGACCTCAAAGCTTTCAGCCAGTGCTGCGATCTTCAAAGACTGCCATATACCGTTCCATGGCACGTCCACGATTGCAACATCCATCGCTTGGTGTTCAAAGAACGGGCGATAGCCTCGAAGTCCGAACAATGACTCGCAGGATGCGATCGGGGTTCTGACGGACCTGCGGACCAGTGACAGTGCTGCTGGATCATAAATATCAATCTCGAACCACTCTAAGTTCAGGTCATCCAGTGCACGGGTAACCGCGAGGTAGCCCTCGGTGCGGTAGTTAAAGTTGAGGTCGAGCATGATCCCGATATCCGGGCCAGTTCCAGCTCGAAACGCTTCGAGTTGGCTCCGAAGGGACTGGATGATTTGACGATCGGCATTCAGTGCCGGCCAGCCCGGCGCTCTGGCGAACCCCGGCTGATGCATCCGTGGCGTGCCGTCAAAAAGAAAAATATTTGTTTTCAGGGCGCTGAAACCCGCAGCTGAAACTTCTGCACCCAAGCGGGTCAGATCGTCCAATGAGCTGACCGGGGGGCTGTCGAGATGGTGCGCTGTTTGCGCGAGCCGGTAGGTGCCGCAGTGGGACCAATACAGTGGCAGTCTCTCCCGCATCATGCCGCCCAGAAGTTCATAGACCGGCACCTTCAGGTGCCGTGCTTTAAGGTCTATCAGGGCGTTCTCAATGGCCGCAATCGCTTGCTGGGCGATGCCCCCGTGTGCTTGCCGTGTACGCGCATAGAGTTCGGCAGAGATCCGCTCGTGTGCCAGCACATCCTTGCCGACGACCCATTGCAGTAGCCCTTCGATGACCTGCGTGAGGCCTGGACTGCCGTAGGACTCGTTGTATTCGGAAATCCCGGTTGTACCATCCAGTGCCACTAACCGTAGAAATGAGAATTTTCGCCAGCCAGCGTCGCAATGCAGTGTTTCATAGGAATCAAGAATCATGTCAAACTCTCCCTTGAACAAACGAAATAGCCCCACGGCGTGTTGGACGACTGCACAGATGGCTGTTTTTACGGGATATATCCGCCTGTAATTTTACACACTGTGCATCAGACAGCCCACCCGGGCAGGGAGACCCATCGATGTACGATCTGGTTTTGAAGCAGGCACGGGTGATCGATCCCCAGGCCGGTCTCGATGAGGTCTGTGATATTGCGTTCAAAGACGGCTCTGTTGCCATTATTCAGGAGTTTATCCCTGCCAGCGAGGCACTGGAGAGTTATGACCTGACGGGCCGGCTGGTTGTCCCAGGGCTGATTGACCTGCACACGCATGTTTACTGGGGTGGTGCGGCGATCGGTATTGAACCGGACGCGTATGCAAAGGCGTCCGGCTTGAGCACATTGATTGACGCAGGAACTGCCGGTCCGGGGAACTTTATCGGTTTTCTGAAGCATGTCATCGAACCCGCCGAAACGAGAATTCTTGCGTTTCTCAATATTTCGTTCCCGGGCATATTCGCGTTCAGCAGGGAGGTCATGGTCGGGGAGTGCGGCGATCTGCGACTGTTGAATCCCACCGCATGCCTAAACGTTGCGTCGCTTTATCCCGACGATATCGTCGGGATAAAAGTCCGGGTGGGTATGGGCGCGAGTGACGACCAAGGTGCTGCGCCTCTGGATCTGGCACTGGAAGTGGCAGACGAGTTGGGTTTGCCGGTGATGTGTCATCTCGACCTGCCACCGCCCAGTCGCCTGGAAGTCGTCTCCCGCTTGCGCAAAGGCGATATTCTGACCCATTGTTTTCGCCCGTTTCCTAATGCACCTGCCAGAATGCGAGATGGTGCGGTTCGGGAAGAAATCATCGCGGCAAGGGAACGGGGAGTGATATTCGATATTGGGCATGGACAAGGCTCATTCGGATTTGTCACGGCAGAGGCAATGATCGGTGCTGGTTTTCTGCCCGAGTGCATTTCAAGCGATGTGCATGTGTTGAGCATTGACGGTAGTGCGCAGAGTCAGCTCAACACGTTGTCAAAGTTTCTGGCGCTGGGGGTCTCTTTGAATGAGGTCATCGCAGCCAGTACCAGTGGTCCAGCTGCTGCCATCGGCCGACCCGAACTGGGATCTCTAAAACCAGGCAGTCCGGGCGATGCGACCGTTTTGAATCTGGATGAGGGCAGTTTCGAGTTCACCGATGTGGAAGGTCTCATCCGTACAGGCAATACGCGGCTGACCGGTGATGCAAGGGTGCTTGGTGGGCGCTGGCACAGTGCCTGAATCTTGCACTGTAGTGCTCTCAGAGGGCACCCTTCTGATTCACAAAGCTTATTGAAAGCGGTATGCAGCAGTACCTGTACCGATTAGCCCGAGGGAGGGTTTGTGACGGATTATGATTTTCTGCTGATAGGTGCAGGTATCCTGGGTCTGAGCACGGCACGGGAACTACAGCAGCGCTATCCCGGCAGTCGGGTCTGTGTTGTCGAAAAAGAGCAAGTACCTGCGTATCACCAGACCGGTCATAACAGTGGTGTGATTCATGCGGGTGTGTACTATACGCCCGGTAGCTTGAAAGCGCGGTTTTGTTTTGAGGGAAACCGTGCCATTAAATCCTTCTGTCGCGAACATCGCATCGAATTCGACGAATGTGGAAAACTCCTGGTCGCGACTAACCTAACCGAAGTTGAACGTATGCAGGCGTTGATCGAGCGGTCCAAACAGAACGGGCTGACTATCGACGTTCTGGATCATAAGCAGCTGGTTGAGGCCGAGCCGAATATTTCCGGGCTCAGCGCAATTCGCGTACCCTCCACAGGCATTGTGAGCTACAGCGCGATCTGTCACAAGCTCGCTGAACTGATTGAGTCCGACGGCGGTGAAATTCTGTATGGGAGCCACGTAGATGACCTGACTGAATCCGATAATGATGTCATCGTCCGCAGTAACGCCCGCAGGATAACGACCCGCAAGTTGATTGGGTGTGGTGGTGTGATGGCAGATCGCTTGGTTCGCTCGCTGGGAGGCACGCCGGATTTCCAGATCATCCCGTTTCGTGGTGATTATTATCGTCTGGCGGCGCATCATAACCAGATCATCCGGCACCTGATCTATCCCATACCTGATCCGGCATTACCGTTTCTGGGCGTCCATCTGACGCGGATGATTGACGGTTCTGTGACGGTGGGTCCTAATGCCGTGGTCAATTTTTCACGTGAGGGGTACAGCCGGTTTGCATTTGACAGCGGAGATGCACTGGAGATGGTCAGGTTTCCCGGTTTCCGCAGGGTTGTCTGGAAGAACCTCTCCGCTGCAATGCAGGAACTCAAGAAAGGCCTGTGGAAACCGAGCTTTCTCAAAGAGGTGCAGAAGTACAGCCCCGGTGTACAGTTGGGTGATCTGCAGCCTTATCCACCGGGAATTCGCGCCCAGGCGGTCAGTGCTGATGGACGATTGGTCGACGATTTTCTGTTTTATCACACCGGTAACAGTTTGATCGTGTGTAATGCACCGTCACCGGCTGCCACCTCGTGTTTTCCGATCGCTCGCCATATAGTCGATCAGTTGTCTGACCAGTAGGGAACGCCTTATGCCTTGCATCACAGACCAAACTTGTCAACAATGGCACTTATGTCGGCTGGCTAGCGCAGTACAGTAGCCGGCAAGGAGAATAAGGTTCCAGCAAACGCAAAACGACCGCGGTCGAGGTCGTAACTAATGGAGGACTGTTTCATGAAAATTTTAGTCAGGTGTTTTTGTTCAGTGGCAGTTGTTGCTATGGCCTGGGTATCGGGACCAACAATGGCCGCAGATATTCCTTGTAAGACAGCTAAACTCATCGTTCCATGGAAAGCGGGCGGGGGCACCCATGTCATCTTTTCAATATTTGAAAATACGATTCAAAATCTCGATGTCACGCCTAAGATCAAAGTAGTTACTGTTTCTGGCCAAGGTGGTAACAAGGGTGCGAAGGAGGCTCGAAAGGCAAAAGCTGATGGTTGTACGTTATTTGCAATACATCAGAGTGCTATCACGAGTTACCTAAACGGTCGGATCGATTTCAGCTTTGAGGCATTCGACACAGTCGCCTTATTGACATCCACTCCGGATATCATAGGCGCAGCCGGTAGCGCACCCTGGAACACCCTGGCGGAGTTGGATCAGGCAGCCAAAGCGGCGCCAGAAACCATTCTCACGGGAGCCACGTTCGGTTCAACGAGTCAGTTTATGTGGCTGATTCTGGAAGATCTGACCGGGATGAAATTCAAGTACGTGCCTTTTGATGGAACACGTCAGCGGATGACAGCATTGCTGTCCAATGCTATTCAATTGGGCACACTGAATGTGGCTTCAGGCCGCAAGTACCTTGAGAATGGCGACCTGAAAGCCTACGGCATAGCCGCGGAGGAACGTTCAAAGCACTTGCCTGATCTGCCGACTCTTCAAGAACAAGGTGTTGATCTTGTCTATGCCCTAAAACGGGGAATCGTAGCGCCTAAAGGCACGCCAGCCGATGTGATCGAGCATTGGTCTGGTGTGTTTAAGGCCGCAGCTGAAGATGCCGACCTTCTGGCTCAGATGGATGCGAAGGGTACAGACATTAACTGGGTTGGCCCGGCGGGTTATCGCGCCTGGGCGGACAAAGCCTATGCTGATCATGAAAAGGTAGCCATCAAGATCGGAATGTTCAAGAAGTAATTGCACGACCTCAATGTGTGATATGCGCGGCACGGCGATCGTCGTGCCGCGCGTCTTTTATGACGTTGCCACAGTGGTATGAATCGACTAAACCGGGATACTGTCATTGCCATCATCTTGATGGTTTTCTGCGGAATATTTTTCTGGGCCAGTTTCTCTATCCGCGAACCGGACTACGGTGTGTTGCCGCCGTCGGCATGGCCGCGCGTTGTCTTGGTCGCGTTGTCGGTCCTGACAGTCCTTTATTTTGTTCAATCGATTCGGCGCACCAGGACGTTTGACGATTCATCATCAACAGCTGGCAAGGGATTAAAACACTGGTTTTCGATCTGGCAGAATCCGATCTGGTGTTTTGTCCTGTTTTTCGGTTATGTTGCCAGCTTGCCAGTACTGGGTATGCTGATCGGTGGTGTGACGTTTGTTTTCCTGCTGCAGTGTGTACTCGGAGGATGGTCGCCTCGCAATCTGGTTGTCCACGCGCTTGTTGCACTCGCCACTGTTGGTGGCATGTGGTGCATTTTTACCTTTGGACTGGGTGTTCTGCTTCCGCCGGGCGAGATCTTTAATCCATTTAGGTAGCCCGACAGGACGCATCCTCCAGTAGTTATGATCATCGATAATATCCTGGGCGCTGTGGCTGAACTTGCCACGCTGCAGACAGTAATGCTGATGGTGATTGGTGTCGCTGGCGGGTTGATTGCAGGTGCCATTCCGGGATTTACCATCGCGATGGCCATAGTGTTGACCCTCCCATTTACCTTCGGTATGCCTGCATCACAGGGTTTAGCGACTATGGTCAGTGTATTGGTGGGGGGTCTTTCCGGGGGGTTGATGGCCGGAATCCTGACTGGTATTCCCGGTACACCGTCATCCGTTGCGACGACTTTTGATGGATTTCCGATGGCGAGAAGAGGTGAGCCAGGGCTTGCCCTGGGCATCGGTGTGTGGTCGTCGTTCAGCGGCGGTATCATCAGTGCCGTCCTGTTGGTGACTCTAGCGCCGCAACTCGCCAGGATTGGTCTGGAATTCAATCCCTGGGATTATTTTATGCTGGTGATGTTTGCGTTGACCATTACCGCCAGCCTGGCAGGCAAGGACCTTATCAAGGGACTGATCGCCGGTGCCGTGGGACTGCTGATCCGGACAGTCGGTGAGGACGAAGCGGTGGGCATGGCACGCTTTAATTTTGGCTCTGATGCGTTATTGCAGGGGTTTGATTTTATTGCGGTGTTGATAGGTTTGTTCGCGTTTAGTCAACTGCTCAGTGATGTCCAAGATCGCTCGGCGGCGAGAAAGTCCCTGAGCCAGAGGGGAACTGTTCACGTCCGAATCGAGCACCGGCGGGCGATCCGCGAGGTGCTGAAACGCTGGACAACGGTCGTTCGTTCTTCATTGATTGGTGTGTTTACTGGCATTCTCCCGGGTGCGGGCGGCTCGATCGCCAACATCCTCGCTTATGATCAGGCGAAGAAGGTCTCCAAGCATCCTGAAAAATTTGGAACCGGTATTGCCGAGGGCATCATCGCACCGGAAAGCTCTAATAATGCAGTGGAAGGGGGGGCACTGATTACGATGATGGCGCTGGGTATTCCCGGTGACGTGACAACGGCCGTGATGCTCGGTGCGCTGCTGATACACGACGTGATCCCGAGCCCCACGTTCATCGCAGAGGAGCCGGTTCTGGCCTATTCGATCTTCCTCGCGTTTTTTGTCGCGACGTTTCTGATGCTGGGCCTGCAGTCTTTCATGCTCAGGGCATTCGTACTGGTTACCAAGGTACGAATGTACATATTAGCCAGTGTAATTCTAGGGTTTTGCGGTATTGGGGTTTTTGCAATCAATAACGTCGAATTCGACCTTTGGACCCTGTTGTGGTTTGGGATCCTGGGATTGGTGATGCGGCATTTTGGCTTTCCCCTGGCGCCGATGATTCTTGGCGTCGTGCTGGGCAATATTGCTGAGCTCAATCTGGCCCGGTCCTTTGCGATAACGACAGATCTGTCGCCATTTGTGACTCGCCCGTGGTCACTGCTTTTCTTGGTGCTGGCTCTTTTTTCGGCTATTTTCCCGCTGTACCAAAGTAGCCAGTTCAGGCGCCGGTGGACCTTAGCCTACAGCCCTTGCATGACAGCAGCCATATCGATTCCGGTCTTTATGATGGGGGGAGCTGTCAGATCCAGTATGGGTGTCATATTGCTTGCGATCAGTGGATACCTGGTTTGGCGAAGGGTGCGCTCGGGTTGGCAGTTGCCGACCAACGAACTAGTGGGAGTTGCGCATCGTGAGAACACAGCATAGAGCCCCACTAAAGGTTGGCATTGGTGGCCTTGGCGCTATCGGCCTGACGCTGGCACGCCGTCTGGATGAAGGCTTTGAAGGTTTGACGCTGACTGCAGTATCAGCGCGTGACAAAGACGCAGCCCGACTGAGATTGAGTGGCCTGCGACAGCAGGTTCCAGTCGTAACATTACCTGAACTTGCGAAAGACTGCGATGTGGTGGTCGAATGTGCACCTGCTGCAGTGTTCAGTCAGGTTGCCGAACCGGTAGTACGGCTGGGAAAAGTATTGATTCCGGTCAGTGTGGGGGGGTTACTTGCTAACTGGCATCTGGTCGAAATGGCCCAGATTACTGGTGCCCGTATCAATGTGCCCAGCGGCGCTGTGTTGGGTCTTGACGCCGTACGCGCCGCCGCGCTCGGGGACATTCAGCGGGTCACCATCGTTACCCGAAAACCGCCCGCAGCCCTGGCAGGCGCCCCGCACATCGAAAAACAGCAAATCGATCTGAACTCTGTTGATCAGCCGCTCAAAGTGTTTGAAGGCTCCGCAAGAGATGGCGTGACGGCGTTTCCTGCCAATGTTAACGTGGCCGCTGCTTTGGGGCTGGCCGGTATCGGACCGGATCGGACCTGGCTTGAAGTTTGGGCCGACCCGGCAGTCAATCGAAACACACACTTGATCACAGTGGAATCGGACAGCGCCCGTTTTGAACTCAAGATAGAAAATGTTCCAACCGACGACAATCCCAGAACCGGCAGGATTGTGGCGTTGAGCACACTGGCGGCGTTGAAAAGACTGGTAGATCCGCTGACTGTCGGAACGTGACGATTCAGGACTGCGCAGATACGCGGGTGTCGTTCAACCGCGACCAACAAACGGCATGTTGGTCGCCATCACCGTCATAAAAAGTACGTTGGCATCCAGGGGCAATTCAGCCATATAGACGACAGCGCGTCCGACATCATCGACGTTCATCGTCGGTTCCACCGCAACGCTGCCATCGGCCTGCTGAACACCGGAGGACATTTTTTCTGTCATCTCGGTGAGGGCATTGCCGATATCAATCTGTCCGCAGGCGATGTTATAGGCACGACCATCCAGTGACGTCGAACGGGTCAGCCCACTGATCGCATGCTTGGTGGCCGTATAAGGTGCGGAGTTCGGTCGTGGTGCGTAAGCGGACACCGATCCGTTATTGATGATTCGACCGCCGCGAGGTTGTTGTGCCTTCATCACCCGAAATGCTGCCTGTGTACACAAAAATGCGCCCGTCAGGTTGACATCGACAACGCTCCGCCATTCCTCGATGGTGAGTTCTTCGAGCGGAACAGGTCGCGCACCGAGTCCGGCATTATTGAAAAGCACATCAACGCGGCCAAACTGATGGCGGGTGTTTTCGAATAAATTTTTGACCGACTCAGGATCACTGACATCGGTGGGCACGACCAGGATGCGTTCGCCGTCGTCCTGGGCGAGTTCTACTGTTGTATTGAGCGTGTCAGATCTGCGCCCGGCGAGTGTCACGGCATAGCCTTGCGCATAGAGTGCCAGTGCTGCGGCCCGGCCGACGCCAGACCCCGCCCCAGTGATGATTGCTGTCTTCTTGTCAGAACCCATATTGATAACCCCGGATTGTTGGTTGAGCTAGGTGACCGTGCACGAATGCTCCACTGTACCTGAACCGACGTGCCAGGCAAGGTTTCGAGATTGGCTGTCATCCGGCCAGTTTGCAAATGGTGCTAAATTTTAGTTACAGTGCTGCGCAATCTACCAGGTGAAGCCCCGCCGTACTCCGTCCAGCTAAGTTGATACGCTCGATGCATTTTAATCCGTACAGCGGCTGAGATATGACCGTAGACAGGAGAGAGGAATGACGACACCGGTGGTTGTGGCGACTCGCAGATGGACACAACGCGCCTGCGATGAATTGGCCAGGCAGTTCGATGTACGCCTCAACCAGGAGGATCACCCACTTTCATTGGACGAGGTTCGATCACGCTGTGAGGGGGCCACTGTACTGTGCCCGTGGGGCGGTGACCGCCTGGATGCGGAATTCATCGCGAGTCTCCCAGACACCATAAAGCTGATCGCTTGTATCAGTGCGGGCACCGAACATGTCGATATCGCAGCGGCAACGGCACGCGGAATCGTGGTGGCCAACACCCCGGACGTTGTAACAGAAGAAACTGCGGATATGACATTTGCTCTGCTGCTCGGCTTGTGCCGCCGCCTGGTCCATGGCGACACCCTGATCAGAACCGGCGGCTGGCAAGGTTTAAGTATTGATGACCCTAACTCCGGGAGCAGGGTCTGGGGGAAAACATTGGGTATTATCGGGCTGGGCGGAATCGGGACTGCTGTTGCACGCCGCGCCGCGGCTTTCCGGATGACCGTGGTTTACCACAGCCGGACTCCAAAACCTGAGGCTGAAATGGCGTGCGATGCACGATATTGCGCTACCCTGGATGAACTGCTGCAAATAGCCGATATCGTTTCTTTGCACTGTCCGCTGACGGAACAGACCCGGAACCTGATAGATGCCAACGCATTGTCCAAAATGAAATCTGGCGCGGTGTTGATCAATACGGCACGGGGCGCGGTGGTGGACGAAGCAGCACTGTCTGACGCGCTTATTCAGGGCAAGATTGCCGGCGCCGGCTTGGACGTTTTTCTCACCGAACCGGGGGTTGGCGAGCATCTGACCAGTCTTGACAATGTCCTGCTGTCACCTCATGTGGGGACGGCCACGACTGAGACACGTGACGAAATGGGTCTACGCGTCATCGAAAACATTAAAGCCTTTCTATCGACCGGCCAACCTCGCGACAAAGTCGAACGCTGAATACTGTGTCGGTTAATGTGAGTGACGGGGGATAATGTTTCTCAATTTCTGATATTTTGTAGCCAGTTCAATAATGCCGCCGCTCGATAGTTGTCCTACAGTATCGCGGTAGATCTCCTGCCAGGGTGTTTGATGTTCAGGAATTCGGTTTTCAAGCACAGCAGCGCGTGTCGCAAGTTCCTCATCCGGAATAAGAACATCCAGGGTACCCTGGTTGAGGTCAATTTTCAGAGTATCCCCTGTCTCCAGCAAGGCCAGTCCACCGCCAATGGCTGATTCAGGAGAAGCGTTCAGAATCGATGGACTACCGGAGGTGCCGCTCTGGCGGCCATCACCCAGGGTGGGCAGTTCACGAATGCCTTCCCGGATTAGAGCGTCAGGCGGTTGCATATTGACGACTTCCGCTGATCCGGGATACCCGACCGGACCACAACCGCGGATCACGAGAATGCAGTGTGCATCTACTTTCAGGGCCGGGTCGTTGATTCTTTTGTGGTAATCCTCCGGACCTTCGAAGACGATTGCACGAACTTCAAAGACGTTTTCCTGCCCCGGTTCTGAAAGATAGCGTTGTCTGAATTCATCACTGATCACAGAGATTTTCATAATTGCAGCATCACACACGTTGCCTTTGAGGACAACAAATCCGGCGTTCTCCATCATTGGGTTTGCATACAGTCTGATTACATCGGGATTCAGCGATGGACTATTGGCACAGTTCTCTTCAACGGTCGATCCAGCTACCGTCATGGAACTGCCGTGCAGTTTTCCAGCTTTTAGTAGCTCGTGCATAACGGCCGGTACGCCCCCCGCCTGGTGGTAGGCTTCGCCAAGGTATTCGCCCGCGGGCTGCAGGTTAACCAGCAAGGGAACGGCCAGCCCCACAGTTTCCCAGTCACTGATATCGAGCTCAACATTGGCGTGACGGGCAATCGCATTCAAATGAATGGGAGCATTGGTAGAGCCACCGATTGCCGAGTTAACAACGATTGCATTTTCGAACGCTTCTCGGGTCAGAATCTTTGACGGCGTTAGATCTTCTTCTACCATTTCGACAATACGACGGCCGGTTTTATAGGCTGTTTCGGCCCGTTCTTTATGTGGTGCTGGAATGGCAGTACTGCCTGGCAAAGACATGCCGAGCGCTTCGGCAAGCGAATTCATTGTCGTGGCAGTACCCATTGTGTTGCAGTGGCCAGGAGAGGGGGTGGCATCAGCGACCAACTGTATGAACTCTTCGTCATCGATTTCACCTTCAGCCAGAAGTTTTCGGGCTTCCCATAAGATGGTTCCGGATCCCGCGAGTTTTCCACGCCAGTACCCGTTGAGCATGGGTCCGCCAGACAGTGCGATTGCTGGAATATCCACAGTTGCAGCGCCCATCAGCATAGCGGGAGTGGTTTTGTCGCAGCCAGTTGTCAGCACCACACCATCGAGTGGATAGCCGAACAGGACCTCGACCAGACTGAGATACTGCAGATTCCTATCCAGTGCCGCCGTCGGCCTTTTGCCACTTTCCTGTATAGGATGAACAGGGAACTCCAGGGCAATGCCGCCGGCTTCCCGGATGCCGTCGCGAATCCGGGGTATTAAATCGACATGTATCCTGTTGCAGGGCACCAGATCACTACCGGTTTGTGCGATTCCGATAATTGGGTTGCCTGAGCGAAGCTCCGCGGCGGAAATGCCGAAATTGGTATACCGTTCAATGTGGGTGGCGGTTGCACTGGGGTCGCCGGGGATATCAAACCACTCGCGGCTCCTGAGGCGTCTGGGTGCTCCTGTCATCGATGCTCTCCGTGGGATATTGTTCAGATCGTCGCAGCCGTGCTGGTGAATCAGAGTACATCCTGCGCGCTGTGTTTAGTATAGATCAACAGTACAATAGCGCTTAGTAGACGAGGCTGGGACCTGACCGCTGGCTATATTCTGCCTGACTGATGAATACAGACGATCTTCGGCAAGCTGCACAACTGCTTGTTCCAGCCCATCAGGATGAGCGGCGAACGACAATGTTGCCACCGGCAGCCCAGCCCGCTGATCCTGAGCAAGGTTATCAGATACAGAATATCGTAGCTGCCCGAGAAGCGCGTGGTGGAAACCCTCCGCCCGTAGGGTCTGTTGTTCATGTTGAGGTTGAGAGCTACGGCAGGGTCGAGGTCAATCTCTTACACGGCAGTCAGGCTGCTTCTGATCAGGAGAAGCTATCATGAAAAAGTACTCGCTCGGCAGGACCGGTCTGCAGATTTCAGAACTGGTTTTTGGTGGCGGATTCGTTGGTGGGATTCTGCTGCACGCCAGTGATGAGACTCGGCGGGACGCGCTTCAGGCAGCAGTTCAGGCTGGTATCAACTGGATTGATACGGCTGCTTCATATGGAAACGGCCAGTCGGAAGAGGTCGTTGGCTGGTTGCTGAGTGAACTGCCGGATAAGGATCGTCCTCAAGTTTCTACCAAGGTAGCGGTCGACCCAGAGGGCGGTGATTACACGGGACAGATTCGACAGTCACTGGAGCAAAGCCTGCGCAGATTAAAAATGACGTCGGTGCCACTGCTTCAATTGCACAATAAACTGGGAAGTGGTGATCACCAGCTACCTCTGAACGAGGTGATGAGATCAGATGGTGTGCTCGATGCGCTTGATCGAATCCAGGCGGAAGGTCTGACCGAATTTGTCGGTTTCACGGCTTTAGGTGATGCCAGTGCCTGCCGTGCAGTGGTTCAAAGCGGTCGGGTAGATACCGCACAGGTGTATTACAACCTGATCAACCCCAGCGCAGGATGCGACATTAAGGGGCACTGGCACAGCGAGGATTACACAGGCCTGCTCAACGCGTGTCAGCAATCTGATGTCGGCGTGTTGGGTATTCGGGTATATGCCGCCGGAATCCTTGCCAGTCGGGTGCGGCATGGACGGGAGATACCAGTGACTCGAAATTCGGACTATGACAGCGAGCTAAAAAGGGCGGATATGGTTCGCGAGGTATTAGCAGAGATGGACGGGTCTGATGCTCAAAAAGCGCTGCGTTTTGTACTGGATCAGGATGCGATCCATGGGGCGGTAATTGGGCTCGCAGAGTTGTCTCACCTGAAAGAAGCCATAGAAGCAACACAAATGAGTCCTTTGTCAAATTCGGTGACTGAAGCGTTGCAAGCACTCTGGAACCGGAATTACTGCTGAGGCAGTTGAGACTCCGATAGTTTTGGCGGATTGTTGTTTGTTACGCCGGTGATGTCTGATCACGCCATCGTATTCAGTGACCGAAATCGCCTTTGGGTTCACGAAGGAATAAAGCGACACCTGCAAAGACCAGGGGCATCAGCGCCAGTACTCTAAGGGTGACATCGAGATCCCACGCACGGTCGTAGGCGATGGCATACGGAATCGCTCCAATCGAAGCGCCTACAATACCCACCATCTGTCCAATACCCTGGATGCTGCCAAGATGCCGTCGTCCAAAATAACGCGGCCATAGGAAACCGAAAAATGTCATTGTGACACCGTTGTTAATGCCGAAAATAATCGCAAAAACGACCGCACTGGGTAGGTCACTGACAAAAGTAACCGAGACCAGGGACGCGACCATCACCAACAGACCGCCGCAGAACATCCAGTCGGTGCGGAACTTATCCAGCATTTGACCCACAATGGGCATTGAGACAGCTGCTGTGATTCCAGTAACAGTAAACATCAGTGTGGCGGTCTGTGGCTCCAGACCATGACTGGTCAATATGCCTGTAAAAAATACATGCAGGGTGGTGACCAGCATGGACAATGCAGTCAGGCCGGCGGTGATGATATAAAACGTTGATGTGCGTAAGGCCTCGCCCCGAGTCAGGCCCCAGATTTCTGGTTCTTTCCCGGATTCTGAAGCAGTACCGCTGTTTGTACTGGCGCCATCGGGTTTAAGGCCGAGCAGTTCAGGTTTGCTGTGCGCCAAAAGCAGGATCGGCGGCAGAAATAATACCACGGTGCTAATACCCAGCCATACCCACGAGGTTCGCCACCCGACGAGATCGATCAGCGACTGGCAGATCGGGGGATGCATAGCCATAGACAGCGGAAATCCTAGCGACATGATCCCCAGTGCGAATCCCCGCCTTTGGTCGAACCATTGCGAGACCAGGTTGACGCAGGCCAGCATCAGAGAGCCCTGACCCAGAAAACGCAGAAAACCGAATGCAATAGCAACCACAGCCCACTCACGGGCCAGGCTGAAAAGTGTTGCTGTAACAGCCAGGCCCACGATGACTAGAGAAAGAATTACAGTCGGACCATAGCGATCGAGCAATTTTCCCACATAGGGCAGGAGGAACGCGGCCAGGAAAGTAGCACCACCATAAGCGAAGGTGATCGCTGTCTGACGGTTACTGCCCATCCAGTCGGCAGCAAACGAAAAGGTCATTTCGCGGCTGATGTCTTCGAAATAAAGCCCGATCAGGTGCGACTGGCCAGGTCCGCTGGCAATCATGGCAAAGCAGGTGACTACGAGAATTACCCAGCCGAAGAAAAATCGGCGATTGATAATGTGAAACAGGGACGTGCGCAGTGAACTTAGCATCAAGGGGTTTATGTAGACAAATAGACAGTGAGGGCTTTGGTGATTCGCAACCGGATTACAGATTGTTTGCGAACTGTTCGAGTTCCCGTATAAGGTCGGCAGGTGCTTCCAGCGGCAGCATATGTCCCGCATCAGGAATGTCTACACGCCGGACGTCTGCTATACGTCGCATCAGTTGGGCAACGACCTCAGCATCGTAGAAGACACGATCCTGAAGACCCATCACCACAAGAACAGGACAATCGATATCTTCATACTTCACATCCCAGTCGGCCGCACCCATGTTGCTGAGCAGATTGTAGGCACCCGAGTTTTTGTCCAGGGGGGTGTAGTCAGCTTCGTCCTGAAGGAAATTACTTCGATTGGCAGACAGCCACGCCGGTCCCCAGATCAGGGGAGTCATGATGTCACCCATCAGTTGTGGTCCGCCGACTTCCATCGTCCGTACCACCGCATCATTGATCCACGCGATCCTGGGGCCGATGGTTCTGAGAGTATTCAGCAGTACCATGCCTGTTGCACCAACGCCGCTTAAGTGTGCCTGCAGTGCAAACAGACCGCCTATAGACAGACCGACGAAAATCGGCTGGTCGATCTCCAGTGTGTTTACCAGATGTGATAAGTCCCCTGAAATCAGTTGGTCGTTAAGGACTGTGCCTTCCTGATAGGAGCTGTCCGCCTGGCCGCGGAAGTTATAGGCCAGCGTACCGTAACCCGCATCACGCAGCGCTGGTGCCACTTCTGCCTGCCAAATATCAACACTGCCCGTAATCGGATTAACAAAAACGAAGGTTGGCGCGCCTGTTTCAGTGGGGTGGTCATGTTCGTAATAAAGCCCGTCGTTCGGGCCAAGTTCGAGCAAAGGCATGAGATTCGGCCTGCGGCAGTGTGGATTATCCGAGCAAGGTGCTGGCGCTAGCTAGGTTCGACCAAGTCCTGGCAACCGATGTTGCTCACAGCACACCTGTTCAATCGGCTCAGATAGCCATTATTGATCCTGACTTCACATGACTACAAGCGGCCAATGGGAATGGTAGGACCAGTTTGGGTGATGGTTTTCTACCAAAAGCCAATTTACGTGGCCGTTGTCCAGGTAGAGCGTTGCAATCGTGTACTTCATCCCTGTGTGGTCGGTAGAATATAGCGCAATCAAGTAAAATAGCTTCAGTGCCGTGTGTTGAAAGAAAGGTTAAGGAAATAACTACCATGCGCTATGAGACACCTGAAACAATCGGTGAGGCGGTGTCGCTCCTCGCGATCGCGGAAGGGAGCGGCCGGGTACTGGCAGGGGGAACTGATCTGCTTGTCCAGTTACGCTCGGGTGTAGTTGAACCTGGGGTCGTCGTCGACATCAAGAAAATAGCCGAGACCCGGGAGATTACCGCTGAGAATGGCGGGTTCAGAGTGGGCGCAGCGGTTACGGGTGCAGAGCTCGATGAGCACAAGGCGCTTAAGAAGTTGTGGCCTGGTGTCGTGGAGGCTGTAGAGCTGATTGGCTCCACGCAGATTCAGGGTCGTGCATCTATGGGCGGTAATCTGTGTAATGCGTCGCCCGCTGCGGACAGTGTGCCAGCGTTGATTGCAGCCGGGGCACTGTGCCACATTGCTGGACTGGACGGGGAGAGAACACTACCAGTTGAGGGGTTCTGCACAGGGCCTGGCATGACTAACTTGAAATCGGGGGAGTTCTTGGTTTCATTTACGCTGCCTTCCAGGCCGCCATATTCTGGCGACGCTTATCTTCGATTTATTCCGCGAACGGAAATGGACATCGCTGTTGTCGGTGTCGGTGTCAGTCTAACGCTCGACTCAAATGGAAACTGTATTCTCGCAAGGGTCGGCCTCGGTGCTGTTGCAGCGACCGCGTTGCTGGTGACAGAAGCGGCAGAGGCATTGATTGGAACAAGCGTGGATGAAGCGGCCATTGAAAACATGATCTCTGCAATTCGTGCTGCTTGCCGCCCGATTGACGATAAGCGCGGTACGATTGCCTATCGCACGCAAGTTTCCGGTGTACTGGCTGGCCGCGCCTGTCGAATTGCATTACAACGAGTGGAGCAGGGTTGATGGCAAAAAAACACATTACTACGACCATTAATGGCGACCCTGTCGAGTTTTTGTGTGATACCGAGCAAACGCTTCTGGACGTGCTCCGAGACGAACTTCGCCTGACCGGCAGTAAAGAGGGGTGTGCATCGGGTGACTGTGGTGCCTGTAGCGTAACGCTAGATGGACGTCTGGTGTGCGCCTGCCTCGTGCTCGCAGCCGAAGTCGAAGGCCACGAAGTAACCACGATTGAGGGTATGGCGGTTGGTGATCAACTACACCCACTGCAACAAAAATTCCTGGATCACGCTGCACTGCAGTGTGGCGTGTGCACGCCGGGGTTTTTGGTGGCCGCAAAAGCTCTGCTGGACCGAAATCTCGATCCCACAGAGGCAGAAGTCAGGTACTGGTTGGCAGGGAACCTGTGTCGCTGTACAGGTTATGACAAAATCGTGCGCGCTGTGCTGGACACAGCCGTAGAAATGAGGGGATAAACATGGTCGCTGCAGTAGAAAAAATATTCAATGACACGATAACGGACCGAGAAACCCGGGAAAAAACCCTGAAATGGGTGGGTACTCGGGCGCCCAGACCAGACGGTGTCGATAAAGTCACGGGCCGGGCCAAGTTTGGCGCCGACACCTATCTGCCGAACATGCTGCACGGCAAGGTGCTCAGAAGCCCGCACGCGCATGCCCGAATCAAGTCTATAGATGTTAGCAAGGCACTCGCACTGCCGGGTGTCAAGGCGGCGGTGACCCGCGACGACTTTCCCGATCAGCCCGCGGGAGCGGTCCAGCCAGCCGGGGAAATGGTGATCAACTACCGGGACATGACCCGGAATATCATGGCCCGCGAAAAAGCATTGTACGAGGGTCACGCTGTCGCAGCGGTGGCTGCTGTCAATGAACGTGTGGCTCGTAAGGCTTTGTCTCTGATTGAAGTTGACTACGAAATTCTGCCCCATGTAATTGACGTAGAGGAGGCGATGAAGCCGGGGGCCCCGCTGATACGCGAGGACCTGATTACTGAAGGCATGGAGCCCGCGCCCAAGGAGCCCTCAAATATTGCCAAACGTGTTGAATTTGGACATGGTGATCTTGACGCCGGGTTCGCAAAAGCAGATGTGGTTATTGAGCGTACCTTCAAGACGCAACCGGTACACCAGGGCTATATAGAGCCGCATGCCTGCCTGGCGAGTTTCAGTGAAGACGGTCAAGCTGAGTTGTGGTGCTCCACGCAAGGTCATTACGTTGCCCGCGGGCACTGTGCGACCTTGCTCCAGATAGATGTATCAAAGCTTCGAGTGACCTCTTCCGAGATCGGCGGTGGGTTTGGTGGTAAAACCGTGGTTTACCTCGAGCCTGTGGCCCTGGCGCTGTCCCGTAAAGCGTGCCAACCGGTGAAAATGGTGATGACCCGTGAAGAAGTTTTTCGGGCAACCGGCCCCGCCTGTGGCTCGAGCATGAAGGTGCGCATTGGGGCGACCCGGGATGGGCACATCACCGCCGGCGAGGCTATCCTTAACTTTCAGGCTGGTGCTTTTGCAGGTTCACCGGTACCAGCCGCTGCGCAGTGTGCGTTCGCACCGTATGATCTTAAAAACGTTCGAACAATCGGTTTTGATGTCTTGTGTAATCGACCGAAGGTGGCTGCTTACCGTGCACCCGGTGCACCGCTTGGCGAATATGCGGTGGAGTCGGTTATTGATGAGCTGGCCAAAAAACTCAACATGGACCCACTCGAGTTTCGTCTGAAAAATGCCGCGAAAGAAGGGTCTGAGTCATCGTATGGACCCAAATTTGGACCCATTGGTTGTGTTGAAACGTTAGAGGCAGCCCAAAAGCACGATCACTATCTCTCACCCCTGAACCCCGGACAGGGACGTGGGGTTGCGAGTGGTTACTGGTTTAATATCGGTGGACAGACATCAGCAACGCTTAATTTATGTGAAGATGGGTCTGTCGCACTGGTGGTGGGAACCCCGGATATCGGAGGTAGCCGAGCGTCATTAACGATGATGGCGGCCGAGTCCCTCGGTATAGAGTTGGACAAGGTGAGACCAATAGTCGGCGACACCAGTGCGTTGGGTTACAACATGCTGACGGGGGGTAGCCGAGTTACTTTTGCTGGCGGTATTGCGGTACACGGTGCTGCAGAAGATATGATCCACCAACTGCGTGAACGTGCTGCTGCCACCTGGGATATTCCCATAGAGGATGTCGAGTGGCATGAAGGCCAGGCGGTGGCGCTAAATGGACATGCCGATCAGGAAGCTCCACTATTCATGCTGGACCTTGCCAAGGATATGGCCAAGAGTGGCGGCCCAATCGTCGGCCGGTGTTCCACCAACGCTCAAGGGGCAGGCCCAAGTTTCGGTTGTCATATTGTCGACGTTGACGTTGATAAGGAAACCGGGAAAGTGAGCGTTACTCGATATACAGTGATCCAGGATGCAGGTAAAGCGGTTCATCCCAGCTATGTCGAGGGTCAGTATCAGGGCGGTGCGGTCCAAGGAATTGGCTGGGCGCTCAACGAAGAGTACATTTACGATGAAAACGGAAAAGTCGAGAACCCTGGATTTCTGGATTACCGCGTACCGGTGTGTTCCGATGTGCCAATGATCGATACCGTGATTGTGGAAGTTCCGAATCCTGAGCATCCGTACGGGGTACGGGGGGTGGGTGAAACCCCACTGGTACCACCATTGGCGGCGATCTCCAACGCGGTCGAAAATGCTTTGGACATACGCTTTACCGAACTGCCGATGTCCCCACCCCGGGTGCTTGCTGCGATCGAATCCGCAAGTTGAGGATTCGAGCTGAGCTGATCGCCTAAGCAATAGATTGCAATGGCAAGGATTGTCCTGACAGGCAACCTGAAGCTGTATACCGGCGGCGTAACGGAGCTGGAGCTTGAAAGTCGATCTATACGGAGTCTGATCCGGGATCTCCGTCGCCGATATCCTGATATCCCCCAAGATATTGAGGATGAGCTGGCAATTTCAATAGATGGCGTACTTCATCAGGATGACTGGTTCGCAAAAATCGGACCAGACAGCGAGGTCCATTTACTACCCCGAATCGCCGGAGGTTGAGATCGGTCATCCACAGTACACTGATCCTTATCTGCTGGAACGCCTCTCATGATCCCATATCCTCCACGAGCGCTTCCTGAACAGTTATGCAATATCGAACGGTTAGTCGACGCGTTGACGATTCGAAATCTGGACGGTGTCGTCGTGTCTTCTCCGTACAATATGTACTATCTCTCAGGATTCAAGGGGATTGCCCACAAGTCAGATGAACCGCGCCCCTATGCGGTGGTTTTCTCGCGCCATCAACCGGATCACCCAATATTGGTAGTAGCCGACTACTATGTGGGGAGCCTGATTAGTCAACCCACCTGGATTGAGGATATCCGCGCTTTTCGGGCTGTGATGCTCCCACTGGATCTACCGCCTCAAGATAGAGATCTGGAACGTTTTCTCCCTACAGGCATAGATAGTACGTCATGGGCAGGTAATCTACGCGCCCATTATGCCAATAATATTGCCCAGTCTTGTCGTGAGGCGATGGCCGACCTCGGTCTGAGTTCGGGTAGGGTCGCGTTTGACGATCTTCGATTTGGCCAGCAACTGGGGATGGAAACCATCGAAGTAGTCGATGGGTACGATCCAATGATGTATGCCCGCTGTGTGAAAACTGATGTTGAGATTGAGCTCCTAAAAAGAGCAACGACTGTCAACGAAGAAGCAATCTGCCGATCAATCAACGCTTGGAGTCGGGGGATGATGTGGCAGGATTTCAACCATGAATACCATAAATCTGTGGTAGAGATGGGTGGCTTTGTACGAGATCCTGGTGCAATGGTTTGGGGCCATCCCTGCGGTGGGGATCCGGCCGTAACATTGCATTCCAGGTTAGACGATTTTGTGATGGAACCCGGCATGAATATCTTATTTGACTGCCACGGGACACTCGATCTTTATTGCTGGGATGGTGGTAAGACCTGGGTGGTTGATGGAGAAGCAACAGGTGATGCGAAACAGTATGCGAATGCTACTGCGGATGCCGCAACGGCGGTGATGGAGGCAATGCGTCCAGGGGTAACGATCAGCGATCTACAGCGAGTCGGTCGAGCAGTGTATCGAACAAGCGGAGTCGCAGGTGCTGACGACGTTTTAATATTTTTCCATGGACTGGGTCTCAGTCATATGGAGCTCGAACAGTTCGGCGCCGACGGTGTGCCTAACTATGACTGGCGCCTTGAAGCGAATATGGTGGTACCGCTACATATTCTATACCCGGGAGATGAGCATCACCGTATCTGGATAGAGGAAGTGGTTCGAGTGACACCTGATGGTGGAGAGCCGTTTTTTAGTTGGGGCCTTGACCCCTTGATCACCGTCTAAGAGGTAAAGTCTTACGCTGCAGGAAATCTGGGGTCGGTCAGCTACCGGGTCCCGGTTCGACCATCACCTCCAGAAGTGATGGCCCGGTACTTTTGAGACTTTCCGAGAAACAGGCGATGAACTCCTCAGGTTTGTTGATCTGCTTCCCGGGAGTGCCAAGTGCAGTTGAAAGTGCTGCCATGTCAATCGGTGGATCCTTGAAGTCCATACCAATAAACCGTTCGTCGCCATGAAAAGCAATGAGACGCTCTTTTAGAATTCTGTAGCCTCGATTATTAAGGATCACAAAAGTGATCGGCAGCTGTAGATGAGCTGCGGTCCACAGCGCCTGCGGGCTGTACATTGCACTGCCATCTCCAATTATTGCAACAACCCGCCGATCCGGTTGAGCTAACTGGACGCCGATAGCAGCCGCAATGCCCCAGCCGATACCGCCACTGACCATGCCGAAATAACTATAGCGATCGCGCAAGGGCATAAAATCGAGCAGCGACTTGGCGGCTGTAAGGCCCTCATCAACCACAATGCAGTTTTTTGTGAGCTGACTGCTCAACGCCATCATGAGCCATTCTGGCTCGATAGGATGGGTATTAGCATCTTCAGTGGCCTGCTGCATTTTTGCAGCTCGATTTGTCGACCAGTTAGATGATGTTAACGATTCCATTCCTGCAGATGCCCGGTCTTTCAGATCTTGTCCGCCTCGTTGGATCAGAAGAGGCACCAGTGCGCCCAGCGTTTCACCGACATCGTGGCGCAGAGCAATTTTTGCCGGATAGTTTTTCCCCATTTCCCAATCCCGAAGGCCGATCTGTAGGATTTCAAGCTCTGGAGGTAGTGGATCAGTAGGGCTCCAGACAGACATCTGCAAGATGTCACAGCCGATTGCGAGCATCAGATCAAAGGGCGCTAAAGTATTCCTGACCCGCTGCTGATCTCGGGTAAGGCTGCCCATAAATGCAGGGTGTTCAGAGATGAAGTGGGCGCCACTGGGCACCGTCTGCTGGTAGACAGGTGCGCCAAGTGTCTCTGCTAGGCTGGCTACCTCATTTTGAGCATCGCTGGAGACTACTTCGCTACCAGCAACGATTACGGGGCTATTTGAAGCAAGAATCGTGTTAGTCAGCTGTTCTAAAGCATTTTCAGATGGTCGTCCTACGGTATCAACCCGAGTGGGAACGCCGAGTTCGATCTGGCTTTCCTGATTCAGAATATCACCCGGTAGAGAAAGAAATACCGGACCAGTTGGAGCTGTAGTCGCAATTTTTGCGGCTCGGTGAATGATCCGAGGCATATCTTCAATACGAGATATTTCGTGTGCCCATTTGACGACGGGTCGTGCCATGTCAATCATCGGCCCGTACAGCAGGGGTTCGGTCAAGCCGTGGCCTTGTTCCTGCTGCCCGGCAGTGATGATCAGCGGTGAGCCGCTCTGGTACGCGTTGTAGATCGAGCCGATTGCGTTACCTAGGCCGGGTGCAACGTGTACATTGCACGCTGTGACAGTGCCTGAGGCGCGGGCGAATCCATCCGCCATCGCCACGACGACGGATTCTTGCAACCCCAACACGTAGGATAATTCCGGGTGATCATTAAGAGCGTGCATGATCGCCAGTTCGGTTGTTCCAGGATTTCCGAATAGATGAGTCACACCTTCCTGTGCCAACAAAGACAGGAAAAGGTCACGGCCGTGAGGGTTTAGATTATCGATTGCGACTTCTCCAACAGAGTATTCCAGACAATGGTGTATGTTCAGTTGGAATACAGTCTAAAACAATCACTGGATGAGTCATAGAGTGTTTGCCAGCCTGAGTTTGAAGGTATGATTCAGCATTGGTGACCGTTGACAGGAAATTAGGTAATGCTTCAACTTTCGGAAAAGATGAACAGGCTCGGCACTGAAACCGCGTTCGAGGTTCTTGCGCGGGCTGAAGTCCTTTCACGCGAAGGGCGAGATATCATTAATCTGGGGATCGGTCAGCCGGATTTTAAGACGCCGGCGCATATTGTTGAGGCAGCCATAAAAGCGCTACGAGATGGTCATCATGGTTATACCCCGTCTCCGGGCATACTGCCGTTGCGTGAAGCGGTTGTGACTGATCTGCGCCTGAGGCGCGGGATTGAGATTAGTCCAGAACGGATTGTTGTGGTGCCCGGTGGTAAAGTGACGATGTTTTTTGCCATCTTGATGTTTGGCGAACCGGGTGTCGAAATTCTTTATCCAAATCCAGGTTTTCCGATTTATGAATCAGTAATTCAGTTCTCAGGCGCGACTGCGGTGCCCACACCATTACTGGAAGAACGGGATTTTTCGTTTGATGCCGAGGCTGTACTGGATCAAATCACACCAGATACCCGTCTGTTGATCCTCAACTCACCCACGAACCCGACGGGTGGCGCCATGTCCCGTGATGAAATCGATAAACTCGTTACGGGGCTGGTTGACCATTCACATGTTGCGGTGCTCAGTGATGAGATCTATTCGCGAATCAGTTACGATGGACGGGAACATGTTTCTCTGCTGGGCTACCCCGAGATTGCAGATCGGCTCATTCTCCTGGATGGTTGGAGCAAGACCTACGCAATGACCGGATGGCGGATAGGTTACGCCGTGTGGCCCGAGGCACTGGTAGAGAGTGCAACTCGACTGGCTGTTAACTGCCACTCGTGTGTTAATGCAGCAACGCAGTATGCCGGTATCGCCGCGCTTGAGGGTCCCCAGGATGCAGTAGACGATATGGTGCGCGCTTTTGACCAGCGTCGCCAGGTCATTGTTGATGGTCTTAATGCAATACCAGGATTCCGATGTCGTACGCCAGGCGGTGCGTTTTATGCTTTTCCGAATGTCGAGGGAACAGGGCTTGATGCACGTTCGCTTCAAAGAAGACTATTGGAAGAAGCGGGTGTGGCTACTGTAGCCGGGACAAGTTTTGGTCATCTGGGAGAGGGGTACATACGTTTTTCCTACGCCAACAGCATCGACAACATAAAGGAAGCCCTGACACGGATAACATCTTTGCTGGCAAATTAATATACGGGACAGACGTTCGTATTTCTCAGGATCAATCTTAGGAGGCATCGTCATGGAAGGTGTTGTATTCATGGGAGATCGCAAGCTTGAGTTCATGGAGTTTGCCGATCCAGAACCTGGTCCAGATGAGGTAATTTTAGAGATTAGAGCGTCCGGAATGTGTGGTAGTGATCTTAAGTTTTACAGGGTCAGCGGTGGTGCGGCGGCACTGGGATTAGGGGGCGATGGTAGTCCGGTGATTGGCGGCCATGAACCTTGTGGCGATATTGTGGAGATTGGAGGCAACGTCGATCCCGGTCAGGCAAAGGTGGGGCAGCGGGTGATGGTTCACCACTATAAAGGCTGCGGTGTGTGTGGGCACTGTCAGGACGGTTGGGGGCAGTTGTGTCGAGAAGGTATTGTGGTCTACGGTGCTACAGGCCATGGAGCGCATGCGCAATATATGAAGGTACCGTCGAGCACCTTGGTTCCATTGCCGGATGCTCTAACCTACTCTGAAGGCGCTGCAATTTCCTGTGGCACCGGTACAGCTTACGCTGCACTGGGGCGATTGGAAATTTCAGCTGGTGATACGATTGCAATTTATGGGCAGGGGCCGGTAGGACTCAGTGCGACTCAACTTGCCACTGCTATGGGCGCTCGTGTAGTCGCGATTGACATCAGTGCGCAAAGACTCTTACGTGCAGACCAGTTTGGCGCTGAGATCCTCATCGACCCGGCTCAGGAGAATGCCGTTAATCAGATTCGGGAGTTAACCGATGGAGCTGGCGCGGATCTATCGCTGGATTGCAGTTCAGCCTCTTCAGCCAGACTGGCAGCGGTTCAGTGTGTGCGGACCTGGGGCAGAGCTTGCTTTGTGGGTGAAGGCGGTGAGGTCACAATCAATGTCAGCAACGACATGCTGCGACGTCAGGTGACCGTCATCGGGTCATGGACATTTTCAACATCAGGGCAAGCAGAATGTGCCCAGTTTATCGTCGATAAAGGGGTCGACGTCGACGCGTTGTTTACCGATCGGTATGCGCTGAGCCAGGCTGAAGAGGCCTACTCATTGTTCGATGAACAGCAAACCGGCAAGGGGGTATTTGAGTTCTAGTTGAGCGGTGATTTGAAGCAGGAGATGGGCCCATCAGATTTAGTGGCCTTTGAAAACCGGTTTTCTTTTTTCCATGAACGCTCGCCTGCCTTCGATGTAGTCTTCACTGCTAAAGCAGTTCTCGACCAACTGTTCACAAAGTGCCTGGTCAAAACCTCCAGGTTTGGAAATCTGCCCAACGATCTGTTTGACGGCAGTAATTGTGAGCGGTGCATTGGCACCGATCGACTGGCAATAGTCCTGGACTATCGCTTCCAGTTCCTGATCCGGGACCATTCTGTTGATCAATCCCATGGTCAGGGCTTCCGGGGCCGGTACTTGGCGGGCTGTGAAGAAGATATCTTTGGCAGCCGAAGGCCCGACCAGGTCAACCAGTTTTCGAATACCGCCGTAGCGGTAGCCCACGCTCAGCTTCGCAGCCGGGATACCAAATCTGGATGCCTCTGTTGCAATACGCAGGTCGCAGCTCACAGCAATGCCTGCACCACCGCCAATACAGTATCCTCGGATCATCGCGATCGTCGGCTTAGTGCAGCTGTATAGCCTGTCTGTCGCGGTATCTGCGATATCCTCGTAGTGTTTAGTCGCGGACTCTGAGGACCGGACCTGTTCAAACTCCGAAATATCTGCGCCGGAGATAAAGGCCTTTTCGCCAGCCCCTTTGAGCACCACCACTTTGACGGCGTCATTTGCTTCAAATGTGTCCAGTATCTGGGGAATCGCCTCCCACATTTCCGCCTTGACGGCATTGTGTTTGTCTGGATTGTTGAAAATCATCCAGCCGATATTGCCTTCTGTTTCGGCGATCATGAAGGGTGTTGATGACGCCAGCCTTTGTTTGGGCATGGTTGCTTCCTTTTTAGGGCGCTGGTTTAAGAATGTCTATGCTACCTGAGCAGGGTGTATGGATTCTAGAGTAATATTGCCAACATGAACTGTGGCAGTCTAGCATGAGTGGTGCTTAATAAATTTCTGCGTTGGGTTCTCAACATATAAAAAGTTCCGGTTGCGCACCGACTTTTCATTAACGGACGTCGAGCAGTGATTAGGCCTCCTAGGAAAGATAAGAGTAAAGCTGTGAAAGTTAGCAGTGTCGACGCGATACCTCTGAAGATCCCGTTTACACACGGGGGCCCCTCGATCGCTTGGGCAGGGAACGACTGGCAGGCCCTGGATATTGTTCTGGTGCGTCTGGAAACCGATGCGGGGCTGGTGGGTTGGGGAGAAGCTTTCAGCTATAACTGTCGTCGGGCAGTCGTCGCCATGATTGAAGATGTGGCCGGACCGATGGTGTTGGGCAAGCAGTTGTCGGATCGGGAACAGGTCATTCAGGAGCTGCAGGTTCAGATGCATCTGTGGGGCCGATACGGGATCTCAATGTTCGCTATATCCGGAATTGATATCGCACTGTGGGATCTAGCTGGCAAGGCGGCAGAACAGTCGTTAGGTCAATTGCTTGGCGGAGATAAGAAAAAATTACCTGCTTATGCCAGCCTCCTCAAGTACCACGCCCCCGAGATCGTTGCTGAACAGACAGCTCATGCCATGGCAAATGGATATGGACTGATTAAACTACATGAATCAACCCCTGAACCTGTGAAGGCAGCGAGAGAAACAGCCGGTGCCGAGGTGCCGATCATGCTGGATGTCAACTGTGCCTGGTCGGTCTCGGAAGCTCGGCATATGATCCCGCAATTAGGTGACTGCAATCTGCACTGGCTGGAAGAGCCGGTCTGGCCGCCTGAGAACTTTGCTGCTCTGGCAGCTTTGCGTGCAGATTACAACATACCGATTGCGGCCGGAGAGAATGCGTGTACACACTGGCAGTTCGAATCGATGTTCGATTCTGGTGCTGTGGATTTTGCACAACCCAGTGTTACAAAGGTCGGTGGCGTCACTGAATTTTTGAAGGTCGATGAAGCGGCCCGAAAGCGCCAAGTCTCCGTGGCGCCTCATTCACCTTATTTTGGTCCGGGCTTTCTCGCGACGGCCCAGTTGATCTCGGCTATGACCGGAGACATTCCTATTGAGCGGTTCTACATGGAACCGCAAGCGAGCCTTTATGGGGCGGCCATCGATCCGGTCGATGGGGAGTTCCGAGTTCCTGAAGGGCCGGGACTCGGACTGGATCCCGATCCTGATGTTATCCGTGAATATCGGATAAATGACTGATTTTAGTTACACAATCTATGAACAGCCGGGAGGCGTAGCGATGAGTAGTCAACGATTTAGTGGTGTACTGGTGCCGGTGATTACGCCGTTTAAGAATGATCTGTCTCCAGATGTCGAGGCGTTTGTAACTCATTGCAAGTGGATGCTTGGCCAGGGCGTTGATGGGCTCGCGATTTTCGGCACGACCAGCGAAGCCAATTCGCTGACGGTTAATGAGAGGACTCAATTACTGGATGCGTTGGTTGAAAGCGGTGTACCCGCTGCCAGACTGATGCCCGGTACCGGCGCCTGCTCAATAATGGATGCCAGTGTATTGACTGCTCATGCGGTCAATCACGGTTGTGGCGGTGTCCTGATGTTGCCACCGTTCTATTACAAAGCCGTTGATACGGAAGGTCTGTATGCCAGTTTTGTGGAGGTGATACAGCGTGTCGGTGATGATCGCCTCAAGATTTATCTGTATCACATACCGCCTGTTGCCCAAATTTCTATCGGTCTTGATCTGATCGAGCGATTAATCAACGCTTATCCGGATACCGTTGTTGGACTTAAAGACAGTTCAGGTGATTGGGACAATACAAAGGCTATACTGGATCGTTTCCCGGGTTTCTCAACCTTTGCGGGATCGGAAGGATTTCTTCTCGATACATTACGTCACGGAGGCGCCGGCTGTATCACGGCGAGTGGTAACGCCAATCCGGCGGGAATCCGTAAGGTTTATAGCGCCTGGAAGGAAGGTTCGGCATCTGCAGAGGCGCTTCAGGCTCGTATCAGTCAGATCCGAGTGACACTTCAGACCTATCCCATGATCCCGGCGCTCAAGGCAATGACGGCGCGATTCACGAAGCGACCCAGCTGGGCCTTAACCAGACCTCCGTTGGTGCCGTTGTCTGACAAACAAGCTACAGCGTTGTTGTCTGACCTGGACACAATCAGCTTTGATATTGAGACCAATGGAGACTGTGTGAACGCTTGAAGAGGTCATCCTCCTTGTTCGTGTAGACAATGGAAGGGTTCGTCAGGACATGTTGTTCGGCAGAACCAGGACTTTACCGCTCCTGCCTTCGCGGCCCGCATGAGCCAGAGCATCCTTAATGTCTTCGATGTCGTATGTTGCTTCTATAGGAACATGGAGTACACCCTGAGCGATGTCATCGATAAGTTCCTCGTAGAGCGTTTCCATGCGATTCCGGGGCATGTCCCTGAGCCGTGTCGCGAGCCAGAATCCGGTCAGGGTGAGGTGCCGAAAGACGATCCAGTCGGGCATGATCATGCATGGTTCGCCGCTCAACATGCCGTAGTTGACCATCACGCCACCGTCGGCGAGACAGCTGCCAAGGTGCAGGCTTGTTTCCCCGGCAACGGCGTCGATAGCCAGCCGTACACCGGTGCCATCGGTTATTTCCTCGACTCTTTCAGAGAGGCTGTCAGTACCAACCAGCACCACATCAGCTCCGAGGGTTCGCAACGGGGCACTGAGTGTCTCCCGGCGTACGACGTTAATTGTTTTGATCCCGGCCTTCGCAGCCAGGCGTATTACGCAGTGCCCAACTCCGGAATTTGCAGCGTCCTGAATTATCCAGTCGCCCGGTTCCAGTTTCACATATTCCCGTAGCATAAGGGCGGCGGTGGCCGGGTTTACTTTCAGCATGGCGAATTGAAGAAGGTCACCAGAGTCAGTGTTTATCTTTAGAAGTTCGGTTGCTTTGACTTTTCGTTTCTGGGACCAGTTCTCCCGACTCAGCAGTAAGACTAGGTCGCCCGGTAGAAAGTCGTTAACCGCGCTGCCCACTTCGCCGACATGCCCGACGGCTTCGGCACCGGGCGTATAAGGCAGCGGGGGGCGGGTCGCATATCGGCCTTCAATCGTCAGCAGGTCTGCCGGATTGATCGGAAATGCAGCCACATTGACAATGACCTCATCGGGTGCCGGTGAAGCGGGATCGGGGAGCTCGGTACAGTAGGCAACCTCGTTTGGGGTTCCATGGTAGTCCATCCGTACGGCTTTCATGATACTGGTCTCCAGGTTATTGGGTTGATGCGAGGATGTCTGAATTTGAGAGCCCAACGTCACGAGCAGTGTCAAGGATCGCGCGCCATACGTCTTCGGATAATTCAATACCATTTGCTGTACGCTCTAGACGCCGCTGGCGTTCCATATCTCCCGGCACGAGTACGTTGCCATCTGGTTCGGCTGGCTTGCTGGTCTTGAAAAATGCGATGTATTGTTGCGCCTCTTGCAAGAAGACCTGGTCTGTGTCTAGATGGTCCGGTGAGATATAGATCGAAAGCATGCCGTTTAAGATATACGGCTTGTCCGGTCCCGCGCAGCCACCGCCAGTCAAAGCACCGGCCAGTACCTCGCACATCAGTGCCAGACCTGATCCTTTATGTTCACCCATCGCCCGAATGGCACCGTCCCCAGCTCGAACATCGTTGGTGCGTGCGGGATCGGCCTCTCCGTAGAGTGCTTTTGGATCGTCAGTGGGTTGCCCATCTCCCCTGATCAGTGAACCCGGCGGCAGCGGTTTGCCACCCGTTGCCGCAACCAGAACCTTGCCCTCGGCCACGCTGGAGGTTGCGAAATCGAGAATCAACGGCTCACTGTCTCCCAGCGGAACACCAATCGTGACAGGGTTAGTTGACATCCGCCTTGATACGCCGCCAAAGGGAGCGACCAACAGGCTGCCGGCCACATTGACAAAATGAATGGAAATCAGTCCAGCCTCTATCGCGATTTCTGCCCAGTCACCGATCCTTCCAAGGTGTCCCGACTGTCGCAATGCAACGATAGATATACCGCTTCTAAGGGCCTTGTTGATCCCAAGCTGTACAGCCTGTTCACCGATAGTTTGCCCAAACCCACGGTTGCCATCGACGACCGTGATCAGGTCGGTTTCGCTGATTATGGTGAGATTCTGTCCAGCTCTGAGATTGCCCGATTCAAGCCAACTGACGTACCTGGGCACTCGGATGACGCCATGACTGTCGTGACCTGTGAGGTTAGCCGATGCCAGGTGTCGGGCGATGCGCTCACTTTCCTCTGGACTACAGCCCGCTTTAGCAAAAATATCGGCGACCAAAGATCGAAGCAGATCAACCTGAATCAACATGCCAAAGTCTCCGCTGTGTAGAAGATGAACGTATCTATTTGGAACTGTTCTCGTGCTGACCGTTGAAGCGCGCAGGGCTCAATGGCCAATCTGAAAATCATTGTTGCTTCGATCTTTTCCCCGCAGTAACCACAACGGTCTTGTCGCAAAATTGACCAGGTAGCCTGAACCATCGCTGGTTTCGTAAAGCGAGCGATTGAAGTGGCTGGTTGCTGGCATGTAGCGGATAGCGACACCAGCCCGACGTTCATTGGAGGTATTTGGATTGGAGCCGTGGATCATATAGACGTCGTGCAGCGAAAACTGTCCGGGGCTAAGCTCGACATCCACGGCGTTTCCGATATCAACACGTGGATCGTCCACATGCTGGTTCAGCACCAGATGTTCCCGGTCCGATTTCGAATGCTGATAGTAATGCTGACCTGAATGCGAACCCGGAATGACGCGAAGACAGCCATTACCAACATTGCTGTCATCAATGGCGACCCAGGCTGTACAGGTTGCAAGCGGCTGAATCGGCCAGTAGTGACCATCCTGGTGCATGGGCACTTCCATGCCGTCAGAAGCGGGTTTGCAGAACACCTGGCAGCCCCAGAGAATGATGTTAGGTCCGATTAACTGTTCTACCCGATCCAGGATTTCCGGGTTTTGGGCAAGGTTCAACCATGCACTGTGACCTCGTATGCCTTCATCATTCAGGCGGTCGATATGAGCGCTGACCAGGTGTTCAGGACGTACCGAAGGATTAGAAACAATTGTTTCCTCCAACGCAGAGTCAAGCTCCGCCATCGTTTCGGGTGGCAACGCGTAGTCAGGCACGACGTATCCATCGTGATGGTAGCGCTCGATTTCTGTGTTGCTTAACAGGTCAGTCATCGCCGGTTGCTTTTCGTGTCGAGCAGTGGTCCGCGTTACTCAGGCCGGCAACGCTTAAATCGTATGGATTGGCGCAAAAGAATGCACGGTGCCACTTTCGTTCACCAACTGTTGCGAAGCTCCCTGAGCTTCACAAAGACAGTCTTGGGGTCAGGGTCGTCTGGCAGGTCGGGAAACTGTTCTTTGAGTCGATTGATTACTGTCGGATTTTGGAGCCGGAAAAATGTATTGATTTCCTTTTCCAGGCCGAGCGTGGAAACCAACGCGTGCTCTGGATCCTGCGTACCGTTGTCGTTTCTCAGGTCGCGGGCTTTTTGGTTGTCCGGTTCACGGTCAAGGGTGAAGTCGAGGTTGTTCTCCCAGTAATCGTGACCAGGGTAGACCCGGGTGTCGTCTGGTAGTTTTGAAAGTTGAGTAGCGAAGGTGTCGTAGAGTTCTTCTGGGTGTCCACCATTGTGGCAGTTTCCGGCGCCTGCATTAAACAGCGTATCCCCACAGAAAATTGCGCGGTGGTCTGAACGCGATAGAACACAAACATGGCTCATGGTGTGACCGGGCGTATCCAGAACCTCCAACTCAACAGTTTTCCCGACCTTAACCACGTCACCTGCTGTCAGACCCTGATCCATGTCTGGAATCGAATCCCTTGCATTGGCGTGAGCAATGATACGGGCGCCGGTTGCGGCAACCATCGGCGCGTTACCCCCGATGTGATCACCATGTTCATGCGTATTGAGAATCTGTGTAATTTCCCAGCCCATCGACTGAGCTTTGGCTAAGCATTTGTCATGATCAAGCGGATCTACTGCAAGTGCTTCACCTGACTCAGGGCAAGCGATAAGGTAGTTGAAATTACGCCAGGCATTTGCGGTCCAGATTTGCTCAACGATCACAGTGTCGTCCTCATGGTTTGTGTGGGTTGAATGATCAGTTTGGCTTAACGTGTTGGCTATAAATAATGATTCTACGGAGTCTCAGTCCAAAGCGGGCAGCTGATCGGCGTACTGAGACAATGTCGGCGTGATGTCTTCGGCCAGTCGTTTCATCGATGATCGCCATAAGGTTGGATCATCCCAGTCCTGGGCAACCATCACCAGTGTGCCAAATCTGCCCAGTGTATCAGTCATCTCAATCAGTCGTTCGAGCACGGTCGACGTGGATCCTGCGATCACACAATCGACCAGTGCTTGAGGAACCTCAAGCAGCTCATTGAGTGTTTCAATCGACTCGGTTTGTTTGTCTCGGAATTCTTCGATCTGACGTACGCCTCGAATGTAGCGATAGTAGAAGGCAAACGTACCGTCTGGGTCAGCGAGTATATCCTCGGCCTGAGAGTCGCTATCGGCCACGAGTATGTTCCGGCAGACCCGCCAAATTCGACGGTCAGCCGGTTTACCCAGATTCTGCCGAGTCCTGGAGTAGTCCCGCCATTGCGCAACCACATTTTCGATGGGTACAAAATTTGCCGATATCGGGATGAAAGACCGTTCGGCAATTGTCTGAGCGGTTAGTCCACCGGGTCCAACCATAGCAAGAGCAATTGGGGGATAGGGCTGTTGGAATGGTTTAGCCATCGAGCCCACCCCGTGACTCAACCAGACACGCTGTTGTAAAGAAAAATCATAGAACTCGCCGCTGTGGCTCAGTGGTGCGTCTTCCTGCCACAGCTTGATCATCAGTTCGAGCCCTTCGAGGGCGATGCGGTAACGTTCTGGCATTTCCTTGCCGCCAAAAAGTTCGGCATCGCTCATCAAACCACCGGGCCCGATCCCAAGAATCAGGCGGCCGCCGCTGAGCTGATCAAATTGAGCGACTTCTGCTGCGACCACAACTGGGTTGTGGTACGGAAGATTGATTACGCCGGTTGCGAAGCGTATTGACGGGGCATCTTTGAGTAAGGTGGCCATGAACATCAGCGGGGACGGAATCTGTTCCGTCTTGGTTGTGAAGTGTTCGCCGATCCAGGCTTCTGAGAAGCCTAGCTGGTCGGCCAGGATGATAGCTTCTCGATCCTCGGCCAATGCCTTTGACCAGGGTTTTTCGGGGCGATGTACGGGTTGTGCAAAAAGGCCAAGTTCCATGTGAATTCCCAATGTTGTGTCTGGCGGTTGGCTCTGCCGACTGGTGTCGATAGAGATCTGCGAAAACAATGATGGTCAGATTACCTGGTTTACGAGATCAGATTGATTGTTCCACAGGCGCTGCAGGTTCTGCCACAGTATATCGATCACGTTTTCCTCATATTTCCGGGTCTCACCGCCGGTGTGGGGTGTAATGATCAAGTTATCGAGAGCCCAGAATGGTGATGAAACCGGTAGCGGTTCATCATTGAAGTGATCAATTGCGGCGCCAGCGATCGTTTTGCGGGCGAGTGCTGATAGAAGTGCAGGTTCGTTGACGCAGCCGCCACGCGCCACATTGACCAGATAGGCCGACTTTTTCATCGCGTTGAACGCACCGTCGTTCATCAGTTCACGAGTCTGGTCGGTCAGCGGGCAACAAAGAACAACGACATCTGCGCGAGCCAGTTGATCAGGAAAGCGCTCTGGGGACACAACTTCGTCGGCAGGACCACTGTAGTCATCGATGTTGCGCTTGACGCCGACCACGGTCATGCCAAATGCCTTGGACAGCGCTGCCAGGCGATTGCCGATGGCGCCAAGCCCGACAATCAGCACGGTATGGCCACAGAGATCGTCTTCGCGGGCGCCGAGATCGGAGATCATACTGCGCCAGATTTTCTGTTTCTGATTATCACGGCCGAAGTGAAGTTGTCGGTAAAGGGCAAGAATAAGGCCCATCGCATGCTGGCTGACCGCATCCGCGTTGACCCCGGTCGCGTTGGCGAGGTTAATGCCACGGGCTTTCAGTGTATCCAGTGGAAACTGGTCATAACCTGCACCAATCGACTGGATATACCGAAGACGGTTAGCGTGATCGAGGTATTCGTCTTGCCAGAATCCTGAGATAACCAGTACATCCGCCTCAGGCAATTGAGCCTGAGTGTCTTCTGTCGACCATGCCTGAGAGTGACTTATCTGGGTGTTGCGCAAGGAGAAACAATGGGCCATCTGGTAAGCCGCGTGCGAGAACAGGATACGCAGTTCGCTTTTGTCAGGAAATCTGTCCATATCCTACGGTGCTGAAAGTCATGATTGAGGGCATTAAATCAACACGTAAATATGGACGTTGGGCGTACCGCCTGCAAGCGCCAACTGCAAAGCCGTTTCGCGCTAGAATGATGTCATGAATAGTATTCAGCCTGTGTCGCGCACAGCTCTGGTTACCGGCAGTGGGCGAAATATCGGACGATCGATCGCTGTAGCGATTGGGGAACAAGGCCACAATGTGGTGATTAATGGTTCAGAAGATCGGGTCGCGTGTGAGGCAGTCGCAGCCGAGGTCGAGCAAGCGGGTGGCCGAGCTGTTGTGGCCATGGGAGATGTTGGTAGACGAGAATCATTTGATCACCTGATCGAAGTCGCTCATGATGCGTTTGGCTCGGTTGATATTCTGGTCAACAATGCGGCCATCCGACCGGAGAAACCTTTTCTCGATACCACTGACGCGGATTGGCATCGCGTGCTGGACGTGGACCTCAACGCGGTCTTTTATGGTTGTCGAGCTGCATTGCCTGGGATGGTCAGCAACAACTGGGGTCGAATAATCAATCTGACCGGAATGAATGCGATTCACGGCTATTCTGGTAGAGCGCCGGTCTCCGCTGCCAAACATGGTGTTTGGGGCTTAACCAAGGCCTTGGCCAAGGAATTTGGACCCAGTGGAATTACGGTCAATGCCATTTCACCGGGTCCAATTCGTCCAGAGCATGACGACCCGATACAGTCTCAGCATCTTCATGGGCAAGTAGGACGAATTCCCTTGGGGCACCTGGGTGAGCCCCGCCATATCGCGTCGTTGTGTGTGTATCTGATTTCTGATGGGGGTGGATTCGTGTCCGGGCAAATGATTGCCTGTAACGGCGCAGCTGAAACCTGAAGCCAATCCCTTTAGCAGTTCGGATGATAATTCATGATGGTGAAAAAGATTGCAATATTGAGTCCTGGCGATATGGGGCATGCCGTAGGTCAAGCGTTATCTGAGCACGGCTTCGAGTTGTTGACGTGCCTGGCAGGGCGCAGCGATCGAACCGGCGCGCTGGCGCGGGATGCGGGGTTCCGGGTCAGCGAGACGCTGAACGACCTGATGGTCGAGGCTGATCTTTTGCTGTCGATACTGGTGCCTGCAAATGCAGAGACGGTGGCACAGGAGATCGCCCAATCACTTCAGGAAACAGGTGAATCCACACTGATTGCGGACTGCAATGCGATTTCACCTATGCGGTCAGAATACATTAGTCGCATCATAGAGTCTGCCGGCGGTAGGTTTATCGATGCTTCCATTATTGGCCATCCGCCCGGGCGAGGTGTACCGCCACGATTTTATGTGAGCGGACAATATGCCGATGCAATGTTAGACCTGGATGGCAAGGGAATCGCGGTGAAGACCTTGGGCGGTGACATTGGGCGGGCCTCGGGAATCAAGATGTGTTATGCCGCACTGACCAAAGGAACCAGTACCCTTCAGGTGGCACTGCTTACGGTCGCTGAGTCGCTGGGCTTGAGCGCTGAGTTACGTGCGGAATTGGCCTATAGCCAGAAAGCCGTGTTAGAAAACATGGAGTCAGGAATCCCGAGATTGCCGCCGAACGCCCATCGTTGGGTGGGTGAGATGGAAGAGATTGCAACGACATTTGCCGCCGAGGGTGTCACACCACATTTTCATCTGGGTGCAGCTTCTATCTACCGGTTGTTGGAACAGACGCCCTATGCGGCAGAAAGCCCTGAAGATATCGATCCCAATCGAACTATGGCCCAGACAATTACCGTTACTGCGGCGCAGTTGTCTAAGGGGAGGGCGGAAGATACCGACTCCGAACCGGAGTCGAAAGGCCCTGATTGACGTTTTGGTGGAACGGCCTCCGACTCGGTGGCGGGTGCTTGCGGAACTGTTGTCGCAGGCCAACCTTGTCTCCGTCGGCAGTACAGACAGCCGGCCGCTTTGGGTTCTGTTTTGCTGACCGACACGGTGCATCGTTATGACGCTACACAGATTTAGAAGGGGAGGATGAAACATGCAAATTGAAGCAAATGGTATTTCGATTCACTATTCGATTGCCGGGCCGGAGAATGGGCCCGTTGTGGTCTTGAGTCACTCTTTGGCTGCAAACCTTGCCATGTGGGACTGGCAGATGCCAGTGCTGGGTGATTATCGGGTTATACGCTATGACACCAGGGGTCATGGTGGGACGGACGCACCTGCTGGTGAATATACATTGGAGACGCTGGCAGACGATCTGCTTGCTCTGTTTGACGCTTTAAACCTGGATGCGGTTCACTATATCGGTTTGTCCTTGGGCGGTATGATTGGTCAGACCGCCGCGCTCAAAAACCAGGGTCGCTTTCTGTCTCTCAGCTTGTGCGATACCTCCAGTGTGATCCCGCTGGCGGGTAAAGACGCCTGGGCAGAGCGTATCGGTGTGGCGAGAACCGACGGTATGGAAGCGATAATGCCTTCAACCATCGATCGGTGGTTTTCTCCGGAGTACCGACAGGATGAAAGCGCTGAAGTCGACAAGGTACGCGAAATGATCCGATCCACACCGGTAGATGGGTTCTGCGGGTGTTGCCATGCCATCATGGGCCTGAACCTGACGGATAGATTGCATGCAATTTCGGTACCCACCCTTTTGGTGGTTGGAGAAGATGATCCCGGCACACCTGTGGCAGCGCACGAAGTGATCCAACAGAAAATCGCCGGATCGAAGCTCGTGGTGATACCGGGTGCCCGGCATTTCTCTAATGTGGAGCAGCACGGTGCATTCAATGTAGCGATCACGGCATTTTTGGCGGAACAGGTGTGAAGAATTTCGTAGGAGACAGGGTATGAATAATTTCGACCTCTCTGGACGGGTGGCTGTCGTAACTGGAGGTAATGGCGGAATTGGTTTGGCTATGGCTGAGGGTTTGGCTGATGCTGGTGCTGACATTGTGGTGGCCGCGCGCAATACAGAAAAAGGAGCCACAGCGGTAACCAAAATACAAGCATCCGGTGTGCGCTCAACATTCATTCAGGTCGATGTCAGGGACCCCGAGTCCATCAGCCATCTGGTTGAATCTGTAGTGGAACAATTTGGTGGGTTGGATATTCTCGTTAACAATGCGGGAACTAATGAGCGCAAGCAGCCGGAAGAATATTCGCTCGACGAGTGGCAGAGAATCATTGACACCAACCTGACCAGTGCGTTCATTGCCAGCCAGAAGGCCTACCCCCACATGAGTCGTGTAGGCGGCGGCAAGATCATCAATATTGGGTCGATGATGTCGATTTTCGGTGCTTCATTCACGGTGCCTTATGCGTCGAGTAAAGGGGGCATCGTGCAGATGACCAAGGGAATGGCATGTGCATGGGCAAAGGACAACGTGCAGGTAAATGCTGTTCTGCCCGGCTGGATCGACACGACGCTGACTCGTGAAGCAAGGCAGCAGGTTGAGGGTTTGCATGATCGCGTGGAAGCGAGAACGCCTGCTGGTCGATGGGGTCTTCCGCAGGATCTTTCCGGAATCGCGGTGTTCCTCGCATCTTCGGCATCCGATTTTGTTACCGGCACGGCAATCCCGGTAGACGGCGGATACTCCGTACAGGGTTAATAGATTATGGTAAACGTAAGCATTCAGTTCACGCGGTTTTCTGCATTTTATTCGCCGCTGATCGCGACAGTATCAGGCGGTTTTCTCGAACAAGAAGGCCTTGCCGGTGATCTGACCGTGGCTGAGTACGGTGTATCTGCGCTTCAGGCTCTACTCCGTGGTGAGGTAGATCTGGTCCAGTCTGCACCCAGCCAGGCCTTTGCAGCAGCCCAGAAAGGTGATATGCCCTCGGCGCTTCATTTTGCACAGATTAACAATACTGATGGTTTCTTTCTTGTGGGGCGCACGCCCGAACCTGATTTCGAAATCAACAAACTCAGGGGTCATCGTGTACTTGTTGACCACGGCGGACAACCATTGCACATGTTTAATTATGCTTGTCACAAGGCTGGATTGCAGTTGGTAAATTTCGAGGCAATCGATGCTGGTTCTGCCGACGAAATGGCGGCTGCGTTTAAGCGCGGTGAAGGAGACTATGTCCACCTGCAGGGCCCAGCACCTCAGCAGCTTGAAGCTGAGGGGAGCGGTGTAGTTGTCGGTCGACTGGGAGACTGGGTGGGTCGTTGTGCATTTTCAAGTCTCGCGTCGCGATCTGATTGGCTCGAGTCGGATACGGCGCGGGGGTTTATGCGCGCGTTCAGGCGAGCCCGGCAGTGGGTAAATGAAGTACCGGCAGCGGAGGTTGCTGCTTCGGAGAAATCCTACTTCCCAGATGTATCAGTGGAGGTTCTCGCCGAGACAATCGGTGCCTACCAGGCACTCGGTTGCTGGTCGGGGCAGGTCGAGATTACTCCGGAACAGATCGCTGTCAGTGTGGATGTTTTTCGCCTGGCCGGTGTGGTTACAGGCGATATCGACCCAGCCCTCGTCGCTGTATCCCCACCCGGATAGACCTGGCACAAGTTTTGGCTGCACTTGATCCATTCGATCTGGCCCGGCAAGACTTTGCCCCCAATGCGGCGGCGCCACTCGACGGGGTTCGTATACTCGACTTATCCCGTCTGGTTGCCGGCAATGCGCTCACCCATATACTGGCCGATTTCGGCGCTGAAGTCGTCAAGGTTGAGCGGCCAGGTCAGGGAGATGACCTGCGCAACTGGCGTGTGGAAGGAGTCAGCATTCACTGGAAGGTTTACGCTCGGAACAAGAAAAGTATAACCGTCAATATGCGTTCTGACCGAGGACGCGCTATCTTGTTGGATCTGGTCAAGACAGCCCAAATGCTGGTTGAAAATTTCCTGCCTGGTACTCTGGAACAGTGGGAACTGGGCCCCGAAGTGCTTCATGCGGTAAATCCCAAGCTGGTTATTGTCCGTATATCCGGTTGGGGGCAGAGTGGCCCGGATCGGTCGGTGCCGGGCTTTGGCAGCCTGGTTGAAGCCCGTTCCGGGTTTGCAGCGATGAACGGTTTTGCCGACCGGCCGCCAGTACTGCCACCGCTTGCGCTCGCGGACATGGTGGCTGGACTCTACGGTGCAGTCGCTGCACTGGTGGCGCTGCGGCACTGTGAAGTTGATCAGGGAAAAGGACAGGTTGTGGATCTGCCGTTATTTGATCCCCTGTTGTCAATTCTGGGCCCACAGGCCGCGCTTTATGAATTAACCGGTCAACTGCCGGAGCGGCAGGGAAGCCGCTCAAATCTAACCGCACCTCGAAATACCTATCGCTGTGGTGATGGACAGTTTGTGGCGCTGTCAGCTTCCATGCAATCAATGTATGAGCGGCTGATGCGCACTATCGGTCGACCCGAGTTGATAGAAGACAAGCGGTTTCTGACCAATTCGGATCGGGTACAGAACAACGACCAGTTGGACCGGGTTATTGCCCAGTTCATTGAAAACCATGATCAGTGCGATGTTTTGCAGATTTTTCGCGATGGCGGTGTCACGGTAGGGCCGGTGCACGATACGTTGGGTATGCTGAGTGATCCGCTGGTAAAGGAAAACAAGGTGATGGTTCGACTTCCGGATGAGGATATCGACAGTGTCGTGATGCACAACGTTGCCGCTCGACTGTCTGAAACACCTGGCATGATTCGCTCTCCCGCACCCACGCTGGGTGAACACAACATCGAGATACTGGGCGATATCGGTATCGATGAAACTGAACTGTCTACCCTAGTGGAGCAAGGAGTCATCTGATGGATACTGAACTGCCGTACTGGCGGTCACTGTTATTTGTGCCGGCCAATCGGGATCGATTTATCGATGGTGCTGTCAAACGAGGTGCTGATGCCTATGTACTGGATCTGGAAGACAGTGTGCCGGCAGCTGAGAAATCTTCAACCCGGGATGGTCTACAGGATGCTGTCCGGCGCCTCAGCGGCTCCGGTGTCGATGTGCTGGTGCGAATCAACCGGCCCTGGCGACTGGCGATCCGTGACATTGAAGCGTCGGTTGCTCATGGTGTTACCGCATTGGCGCTGCCTAAGGTGCCGGATCCGGGGTACGTGTGCGCAGTTGCTGAAATACTGGAAGAATTGGAGGCCGAACGAGGGCTTGAGTCGGGCCACACCCGGCTGATCGTGATGATTGAGACACCGCAGGCGTACTTTCAGGCCAGAGAGATTGCATCGGCACATGCGCGCGTGGTGGCCATGACGCTGGGTCAGGAAGACTTCGCACTGGAAACGGGTATGTTGCCAGAGTCGGAAGGACTTTTTGCACCTACACTGCAGACCATGCTGGCGGCGCGCGCTGCCGGAATACTGCCCTTGGGGTTTGTCGGGTCCATTGCGGAGTATCGTGATGAAGAAAAGTTTCGGGCGACGATTCGACAGGCGAGACGTTTGGGGTTTGTCGGCTCTTTCTGTATTCACCCGATTCAAGTCAGGGTGTTGAACGAGGAAATGACGCCGACAGCCGAAGAACTCACCCGGGCACGTGCCATTGTCGCCGCTTACGATGAGGCCAGAGCCAAGGGGCAGGGATCTGTAGAGTTTGAGGGTAAGATGCTGGATGAGCCCATCGTGAGGCGTTCAGCACAACTGCTCATGCTCGCCGAACGCTTACACCGTGTCTGACGTGTAGCTATCTGTTGGCCTTAATTTTCGTCGGTCAGGCTGTCGCGCCAGGCAATGGCTGCACGCAACCCTTGATCTCGTACAATCTGTAGAAATCGGGCTTTAGTCGGCATGCCTTTACCTTCAATTTGGATGTCGATCTCGAGGGCCGCTTCGAGTGCCTGTTCCATGCCCATGATGGCATAAGCTTGGTTAATGGCTTGCTTGGTCTGAGCCATCAGTGGTTGGTCGATCCTTGAGAGTCTGCTGGCGATCGACAATGCCGTTTCAAGATCTTTGCCTTTCGGTACCACTCGGTTGACCAACCCGATCTGTGCAGCCTCTTGAGCGGAGATATTGTCCAGACCGAGAAGGATGATCTCTTTTGCACGCTTGGGTCCGACCATCCAGGGCAACAACATGACGACGATACCGGCGCCAAAGCGCAGCTCCGGCTCGCCAAAAACGGCGGTCTCGTCCGCGACAGTGATGTCACAGGCCATGGCCAGTTCACAGGCACCAGCGAGCGCCGGGCCGTGGACCGCTGCTACGGTTGGCTTTGCAAGATGCCAAAACGTCATACAGGCATCAAAGTTTCGCCTCAGAATCGGTCGCCATTCGTCGATACCCCGAGGGGTATGTTCAGCCTGAGCTTTAAGGTCAAAGCCGCTGGAGAATGCATTGCCGGATCCGGTCAGAACCACTGCACGGATGTGGTCATCTTGTTCTGCACGTTGGGCAGCCTGGTTCAACGCCTCCAACATCGACTGATCCATCGCATTCAAGCGCTCAGGACGGTTAAGTGTAATTACCGCGACGGTGTCGTTGCGTTCATAAAGTACGAGTTCAGACATAGGTTCAGTCTGGCGGCAATGTAACGCCGTTTTGCTGAGTGATGAGGGTATAGTGCTCGATACGACGATGCCGGCCGAAATCAAAAGTGGTTTGTTTGCCAAATATCGTTGCATCGAGATCGCAGTCTGCGAACACCAGTTCGTCGTCTAGAGTCAAACACTGAGCAACCAGTTCACCGCTGGGCGCAATGATTGCGCTCCCACCCATCAGTTCATGCCCATCTTCATTGCCGGCTTTCGCAACTCCAACCACCCAGGTACTGTTCTGATAAGCACCAGCCTGCATGGACAACAAATTGTGGAAAGCACGGACGTGGGGTGCTTCATTAGACTGGGAATTTGTAGTCGGTGTGTTATAGCCGAGAATGACCATTTCTACTCCTTGAAGACCCATTACGCGATAGGTTTCGGGCCAGCGACGGTCGTTGCAGATGCACATCCCAAAGATTCCACCCAGAAAGCGCCAGACTGGAAATCCTAGATCGCCAACTTCAAAGTAACGTTTCTCAAGATGTTGAAAATCCCTGTCCGGATCGAATTCATCATGACCAGGCAGGTGAATTTTTCGGTACTTGGAAGAAATTTCGCCTTTTTTGTTAACCAGGATAGCAGTGTTGTACCGGTGGGTATGATCGGATTCTACCGACAACTCGGCATAACCCAGGTGAAAGGCCATATTCGCCTGTCGCGCCATGTCGAACAACGGTTGAGTGTCCGGGCCCGGCATTTCAGATTCGAACCACTGATCAATCTCTCTCTGATCAGTCATATACCATCGAGGGAAAAAAGTAGTGAGGGCAAGCTCCGGAAACACCACCAGGTCACACCCTTTCTGTTTGGCAGCGTTCATCAAAGATTCCATGCGCTTGACGACACTCGCTCTGTTTTCGGATTTTTGAATTGGGCCCAACTGTGCTGCGCCTACTGTTAACACTCTAGCCATGGCGATACTCCACGGAATTTAGTTACTGTAAAATTTTAAGAGACGTTATATCAGACACTCACTTTTTCGGCTATACGTAGATTTCAAGGTCCTACAGTTGTACGGATTTTAGGACTACTTGATGACTAGACGGCGATATAATTGTCGTTGGGATATTGACTTGATGTATGTGTGGATAACATTTGTCCGGCAAAGGAGAGTAGTCGTTCATGGGAAAATCGAAGCCCACTGGGCGAATCACTATTATCAATCCAAATTCATCTGAAGCGGTCACCAAGAGTATAGATGAAGCGGTCGATCCATTGCGGTGGTCTGAGGGCCCGGTGATTGACTGCCTGACGCTAAAAGAAGGACCGCCCGGCATTGAGACGCAATGTCATGTTGATGGGGTAGTGGCACCGTTGTCTGATCTGATACGAAAAGAGGATGCCACTACTGATGCATTCGTTATCGCCTGTTTTAGTGATCCAGGACTCCACTCTGCTCGAGAAATCACATCCAGTTCGGTGTTTGGGATCGCGGAAAGTGCTTATTCAATGGCTTTGAATTTGGGGGAGAAGTTTGGAGTGATTGCGATTCTTCGAGCATCAGTGATCCGACAACAAAGATACGTTCGCCAACTGGGATTATCGGAGCGTTATGCCGCCAGTCTGCCGTTGGATACGGGCGTGAGTGGTCTTGAAAGTGACACGGCGGGTGAACACTTACTTGCGGTTGGGCAGGAACTCATCGACAGTCATGGAGCCGACGTGCTGATTCTAGGATGTGCCGGTATGGCTCGATTTCGGCGGCGTATCGCCGCTGATCTGAATGTGCCAGTTATTGATCCCTGTCAGGCGGCAACAATACAAGCGGTCGCTTCAGTCCGTCTGGCGACGGCGGCTTAACGACGCTGGCCTAGGATTGACCGGATCTTTCGCGGCGATTGTGCACTTGGTCGAGTGACTGACGGTGAGTTCTCCTAGACATGCTGCTTATCAGCTGGAACGGGTTTATTACAGGGTCTTGTTGTATTCAGGATAGCAGATGCCGGCGGAATAGCTGTTTTCGCTCGACGGCGTCGAAGTTGCGCCCATAAGTTCGCGGAGGGTCGTCGTTCACCCGCAACAGCACAAACCGCGGTGCACCGTCCTCGCGCAGCAGAGCGGTCGCGGCCGCATACTGCGCCTCGGAATGCACTGTCAGCGTGCTGGCGATGCCGCAACCCTGGGCGATTATTTCAAGGTCGGCGTTGCGTGCAGTGTGCGTCAGCTGATTACCGGTCTCGCCGTAGGTACCGTTGTCTACGCACAGCATTGAGAGGTTCTTCGGTTGCATGAAGCCCACCGTCGACAGGCTGCCGACGTTCATCAGACACTCGCCGTCACCGAACACCGCCAGCACGGCCCGTTCAGGTTGAGCCAGGGCCAGACCCAGCGCCATTGTTATGGCACCGCCCATACCTCCGCCCATCAGGAAGGCGTTGGGGGCCTCGCCGGTCAATTTGCCAACATCCTTGGCTGACCAGGAGAGTCCTGCGATGATCAGAAAATAACTGGGGTCACCGACCACTGCCGGTACGGCCTCGCCCCGGTCCAGGGTGAAACTGGTCTGTGCACTTACTGCCTGTTGGGATGCTGCCATGACCTGTGTGTATCCTTGGGTTGGGGTGGGTTCGTTTCCAGTTTTGCGTATTTAGAATGGCTTGGCGCCGATCAGTCTTTGCGAAAGCAACAGGGCAACGGACTGATCCGAGCGGTAGGCCATGTTGACCGCTGCTTCGATTGTCGGCACTACATCGTCTGGAGTTTCGACCCGCAGGCAAATTGTACCCATGGCCTCCAGGCACGGTTGGGTGCCCTGGCCCATCGGAAACTGCCAAGGATTCTGTTCGCCGTAATCACCGCGCATGCTGACGATGGACAGCAGCGGAAACCGTCCGATATTGGTCAGAGACAGCATGTTGATGCAGTTACCCACGCCGCTGCTCTGCAACAACAGCACGCCACGACTGCCGCCCAGGTGCGCGCCGGCAAGAAGCGACACGCCTTCTTCCTCAGTGGCGAGTGGCACCGAGGTCACATCGGGATCCGCCAGTGCACGGTTGATCATGGCGCTGTGACCGGCGTCGGGTACATAGGTAAACAGGCTGATGTCCATCGAGCGTAGCTTGTCGTAGAGATTGTCGGCCCAGTTGTCCTGGCTGCTAAAGCTTTTGTTCACGGAGGCTTCCTCGGGATATCAATGTCGGTAGGAATCGTCAATCCGATCGATCTTTCGCAGTAGAGCGGCGAATTCGAGCTCGCCGTAGTCGCTGGCCGATTCCATAAATCGGTTGACGTCGCGGCCAGACTTTCGTGCCACGCTCTCGTCCAGCAGTTGGAGTTCACCAGCCGCCGCCGCATCAAGTTGTGTTTGGCAGGCACGTTCGAGTCGGTAAAGCCGCAGGAACGCCTCGGCAACGGTTGCTCCGACCGTGACCAGGCCGTGGTTTTTGAGGATGAGGGCCTTCTTGTCGCCCAATGAGGCTTGCAACCGCTCGCGCTCGTCCAGGTACAGGCTGGGACCTTCGTATTCGTGGTAGGCCAGGTCTTCGAAGAAGATGGTTGCACCCATGCTGATTGGCAGCAGTCCGGCCTTCAAGGCGGCGACCGCCGTCCCGGATCGGCTGTGCGTGTGCATCACCACGCGGTTCTGGGTCTTCGGCTGCATGTGGATCGCTGAATGAATGATGAAGCCCGCTTCATTGACCCGGTGGTCAGTCGGTTCCACCACCTTGCCCTCCAGGTCGATTTTCACTAGGTTCGACGCGGTGACTTCGTCATAGTTCAGCCCGTATGGGTTGATCAGAAAGTGCGGCTCGGGTCCGGGCACGTGGGCTGTCAGGTGACCATAAATTAGCTCGCACCAGCCAAAGTAGTCGACCAGCCGGTAAGCGCCGGCGAGTTCTATACGCAGCACCTGTTCGGCTTTGACAAGTTGGTCAGGTGACAACTCAGTGCTGTCCAGTGCTTTGTTCATGCTCGGTCTCCTTGGGTTCTGCCGACCAATTTTATCCCGGTTTTGGAGTTGATACACAGATTGGAGTCGACAGGCTTACAGCATCTGGCCACCGTCTACAGCAATGGTCTGACCTGTCACCCAGCAACCACGCTCCGAGGCCAGAAACACGGCTACGGCAGCGACTTCCTCGGGCGTACCGTAACGTCCGCTGGGAATGCTTGCAAGAATATTCGCATAGAGTTCCGGGTTGGCGGTTTGAGCTTGATCCCACAGGCCACCGTCGAAATAAATCGATCCCGGGGCGATCGCGTTGACTCGAATTGATCTTGGTGCGAGTTCCAGGGCTTGTGTCTTCGTGTACTGATTGAGGGCGGCTTTTACTGCGCCGTAAGGGGGAGTCCGTTGACTTTGGGTCAATCCCGATATCGATGAAATATGAATGATTGCACCACCGCCAGATTTTTCGATCAAAGGGACTGCAGACCAGCAGCCCCGTACCGAGGCCATCAGGTCGATGTCGATTGATATTTTCCAACCCGCTTCATCGTCGGTACGTCCGAACCCAGAAGGGTTATTGACCAGCACGTTCAGACCGCCGAGTGCGTGATGCGCCGCCTGGATGTAGTCATGGAGTGCCGCCGGATCTGATACGTCGCAGGATAATGAATGGACCGTGGTTCCATAGGCGTCAAGGGAGGCTTTCGCGCTCGACAGAGGGCTTTCTGATCTTGCGCAGATAGAAACGTTGGCGCCTTCTTGAGCGAATGCTTTCGCTATGGCAAGACCAATGCCACGGCTGCCCCCGGTGATAATTGCGCTTTTGCCCGTAAGTCCAAGGTCCATCGTGTCTGGCTCTCTTAACTCGTCGGCTGGATTATGTAGCCGGCATGGGGATACTGCCAGCGGGTTTTGGGACCTGATAGCCTGACTGTACAGCTGGGCGCTCGGCGATGGTTGTATACCATCGAACAATATTGGGGTAGTCGTTCATGTTAATGGTCTGCCATTCAAAACGGCTGATCCAGGGCCAGACCGCGATATCTACCATTGAATAGTCATCCACAATAAATTGGCGGTCTTGCAAATGCCGGTCGAGTACACCATAGAGCCTCTGTCCCTCCTTTAGGTAGCGCGCCTGGGCATATGGACTCTTATCCGGGTTGTACTTGGTGAAGTGATGTACTTGACCAAGCATGGGTCCCGGACCGGCCATTTGCCACATCAGCCACTGCATGGCTTGCCAGTAACGCGACTTGTCTGTTGGCATCAACTGTCCTGTCTTTTCGCTGAGATACAGCAGGATCGCGCCAGATTCCATCATTGAGTACTGATTGTCATGATCCACAATGGCCGGGATCTTCGCATTGGGTGAAACAGTCAGAAAATCAGGTTTGTGCTGTTCCCCTTGGGTGATATCGATCGGATGGGCGGTGTACTCCAGTCCAAGTTCTTCCAGGGCAATGGATACCTTGCGGCCATTCGGTGTCGTCCAAGTGTAGAGATCAATCATCTTCTTGTTTCCAGCTGTGTGTAATTGGTTATCACGGTAGCATAGAGTGAACCGTATCTGATTGGCGACGGGCCGCGTCAGAGAGAAAAGAAATATCGTTGCCGGCCAGAATCAGTCGAGCACCCAGACTGATATAAGTCTGCATCAGATCAGGATTGTAGACACCGCCCATGCCGGGATACTTGTTGTGTTTTGCACAGGCAGCAACAACACGCTCGTACGCGGCTACGATCTTTTTGTGGCCGAGTTCGCCAGGTATGCCCATTTCCAGGGTCAGGTCGTTGGTGCCGATTAGCAGGGCGTCGATGCCCGGTACTGCGGCGATTTCCTCGGTATTGTCAATTGCAGTCGGTGTTTCCAGCATCACCACAATCAATGTTTCTCGGTTTATGGCTTCTGTTGCCTCCTTTAAGGGATAGCTTTGGAAGCTGAGTTGTGGCAGTGCCCCGGTAATGGAGCGATGCCCGATCGGTGGATAGCGACAGTTCGAGGCTATCTGGGCAGCTGTTTCGGCATCGTCAACGTGAGGAACAACGATGCCCTGGGCACCCCCGTCAAGAGCACGTGTGGCATGGTAGTGTTCATAACCTGGAACCCGGACAATCGGTGTAATCCCAGTTTCCTGTGCCGCGACGCTGATTTGCACGGCTATGTCCATGTCCATGGAGTTGTGTTCCATATCGATGAAGAGCCAGTCAAAGCCTGCGGTATACATGATCTTGGCCACGTCGACCGTTCTGGCCTGACGCAGACCGACACCGATAGATAGCTCACCGGCTCTAAGTTTATCCAGGGCAGCGTTCTTAAGTTCAATCATGACAGCATCTCCGATAGTGTTGGGTCTGTTACGGGCGCAGTATGAGTTGCGCGGCTTTTTTGACCAGCATCAGTCGCAGTATTGGGGTTGGCCGAAACCAGGGTCGGTATCACGGAAGTGTCGACAGTACAGATCGCAGGGGCTCCTTTTAGTCTGACTTGCGGTCGACTACAACCACACTATCTGTGCCGGTCCTGCAGGTCCAGGCAGGATGGTAGACCGTACTGCCGCTGTTAGCCTTATAGGTTAACAGATCGCTGACCTGCTGGTAGTCGATGCCAGTGCAGCCGGTCGATCAAAGGCACAGTTTATTTCGCAAGGCTCGTGGGTGCGTGGGATTCACGGTACAGCACATATAGCCCGGCCACAATGATCACAATACTGCCCAACAAGGTATTTACCGTGGGCGTGTCGTCAAACAGCAAATAACCCAGGATGCTCACCCAGAGAAGCTTGGTGTAGTTGAATGGTGCAATCAGTGAAGCTTCGGCCAGGCGGAAGGCATTCACCAGGCACAGATGGGCGGCGGCACCCAAAACACCTGTGCCGAAGAAAACACCCCAGTGAGTCAGTTGCGGTGTTCGCCAGAAGAATATAACGGCGATTGAACTCCAGACGGCACCGGTAAGTGCCGTGTAAAACAAAATTGAATGCGTCTTTTCGGTCGCGGTCAGCATCCGTGTTGTGATCTGGTAAAGGGCAAAGCAGACAGCACCGATCAGCGGCATCGCGGAGGCCCACTGCCAGAGACCGCTGCCAGGTCGAACAATAATACATACACCGATCAACCCCGCAATTACAGCCAGCCAGCGATGCGCGCTTATCCGTTCGCCTAATAGTGGTATCGATAGTCCAGTGATAAACAATGGCGCCATGAAACCAATCGCAGTCGCTTCTGTCAGCGGCAGAAACGTCAGTCCGACAAACAAACACATGATCGAGCCTGCCAGATAGGCACCTCGCATCCATTGGAGGATAGGACGGTTTGTCCGGACAAGACTCAACCAAGATTCCCGCCGGACAATGAAATATAAAGACAGAGTTACGAGAATCCCAATAAAGTAACCCCACACCAGTTGGACGGCATGCAGTTCATCGGTAAATGATTTGCACGTTGCGTCCACGATCGAGATGAAAGCAATGGAGATTATCATCAGCGTGATTGCGGCGCGAGGACGCGAATTGGTTGTGTTGTACACGTCAGGTTCGGGACAGAGCGGTTAGTGTTGGTGGAAGGTGGGTAGCCAATGTAACCACCTCCCCCTATCTACACCGCTTGCGTCAATCTGGCGCGGCGTTCATTCCCAGAATCGAGCCACCAGGATCTGTTGCAGTCTGACGCACGGGCCAGCGTCCGGATTTGACCTGAATCAAAAACTGGTCGACTGTGTTATTGAAGGCATCGGGCTCCTCGAGATTGATGGTGTGGCCGGAATTTGCCAGCACCACCAGTGCCGAACTCCGGATTAACCGTTTCATGAATATCCCGGGAACGAGACAAGGTTCGTCTTCATCGCCTGTCAGAATCAG